>Ga0163224_100006_pt1 | contig 51794 bp, 52 predicted proteins | sample MSEWel2016_03_03_FD_113141 | JGI IMG/M metagenome (GOLD analysis project Ga0163224, IMG submission 113141) | Subsurface microbial communities from deep shales in West Virginia, USA - MSEEL Well Study Marcellus 5H_2016_03_03 ... | reverse complement strand
GGATCGAAGCTGCTATTATCAATTATCCTTATCTTGAGCCACTATCCTTCTTCTCAGGAGCCAATCCAATTAAGGATTTAAAGAATAAATTCTTAATGGCCAAGGAATCTAAGGTAGATCATCTATTAAAGGAGACCAATATAAAGTTAAATTTCGATAGCATTGAAGTGGAGATAATTCCTTTACAAGGCCATTCAGTAAATCAGATTGGAGTTGTAGTAGATGGGGTCTTATTCTGTGGAGATTCAATCTTCTCTAAGAAGGTAATTGATAAACATAAGCTACTCTTTTATACAGATATTGAAAAACAGAAAGCTACTCTAGAGTTTCTAGCTGAGACTAACTATGATTGCTATCTACCTTCACATGCTAAAGCTACTACTGATATTAGAGAGCTAGCTAAGGTGAACTTAGACTGTATCAATGAGATAGAAGGTATAATCTTTAAGCTATTAGAATCTGCTAAAAGTACTGAACAACTATTACAAGAGACCTTAGCTTACTACCAAGTTAAGCTTAAGAGTCTGCAACAGTATCACCTGATGAAGACCTTGATTATGGCTTATCTCTCCTCACTCTATAATAATGATAGAATAGAATTAGAGCTGAGGGATAATTGCTTATACTGGAAGAGCATAAAAGGTTAAAGAGAGGTGAGTGATAGGTGGTCAATTACAAGTGATTTGATATAAAATAAAAACTAGAGCTATTAATAGCTCTAGTTTTTATTTTATATCATGGGTCTTTATGTATTCACTAATTTTAGTATCTTCTTCAGCAATATGATTTATTAACCATTCCATTATCTTATCTGTAATTATTTCAACTAACTCATCTATACTCTCTTCTTCATCAAAAAACTCATACTTGATTTTATTGATCTTTCTGATAAAGTTTTGGTGAATCTCTTTATGGCGTTCATATTTAGGGTACTTATATTTTAGTTGTAACTCTTCTTCATCATTAAAATGAGTTATAAAATAATCACTTAAGAAGTAGAAGAGATGTTCTACAGTCTCTGTTGATTTTTCTCGATTATCTTTATTTTTTTCTAATTTTTTTAGAAAATTGTTTGTTTGTCTAAAGATTTCCTGATGTTGTCTATCAATCAGTTCAATCCCAATATTGAAATCATCTGCCCATTTGATGAACATATACAATCACCCTCCTTTTAGATTGAGCTTATAATACTTCTTCTATGCCTAAAATTTATTTCCTGCAATATTATATCATTTATAATTAAAAGTCAAATAAATCATTGTGTGATTAATTTGTAACTGATATGTTAATCTTTAGAGAGTATCTAGTGTTATTATATAAGTGAGTAAAGCAAAGGATGGAGTAAGGTAGGAATTAAGATTGAGAATGCTAATATGTGGTATAGCTAAGGAGGTGTTTGAAGAGGAGTAGTAATTAGTTTAATTTATAATTAGTAAGGACTAGAGATTGAAAACTTAATGGTTTTATAGTGCTAGTAAGAATTATAATACTAAGAAAGGCTTAACAAGGACAAGTTTCTAAATTATAATGGCTAGGTGATAACTTAAAAGAAACTTTGTAGATATTATTGGGGATCCTATCATAGGAGGGAGTGGGATCCCCTATAGTATTTATAAGGATAGTTTTGGATAATAGAGGTTAGGGAGTGAAGGAGGTTAACAAAATAGAAAGAGAGATGGCTTAAGCCATCTCTCTTTCTATTTTTAACCAATCTTATCTGCTATCTTATCTAAGCATTCTTGGCAAACAATCTTATTTTTGAAGTTGATAGTTGAATCAGCATTACCACAGAAGGTACAAGCAGGTTCATATTTTTGAAAGATTACCTTATCACTATCTACATAAATCTCTAAAGGATCCTTTAGATCGATTCCTAAAGTTCTTCTTAATTCAATTGGAATAACTATTCTGCCCAATTCATCTATTTTACGTACAATTCCAGTTGCTTTCATTCTTTTAGCCCCCTTTTTAATTTATTTTAGTTGGAGGGATAATAAAAAGTAAATCATTTAAATCTAATACATTTATTATCTTTGTTAACCTAATTATAACACAAGCAGTAATAATTATCAATATCAAAAATGAAAAAATAATGAATATTTTGGAATGTAGTTTATTTTTAATGATAGCTAAGAATAGAAGAGAAGCAGCTATACCACAATAGTAATATCAGAAGGAAAATATAAAAATAATTCAGAATAAAGAATAAGAATAATACTAATTAATACAGGAAAATTTCATAACAATGCTGAAAGAGTTGAATTACTGATATGTATTACCAAGAAATCTTAGAGGACAAAGCAATAATTTTGTCTAAAATAGATAAAGAGCTTAGATATACGTGGGTTTTCAATTCACATCCTGATTTTTCGGTAAAGAGTGTGATAGGAAAGACCAATTCTGAAATCGATCCCAACCCAGGGACATTTCAATTAGAAGAACTAAAGATAGTTTTGCTCAAGATCAGATTATATATAAGGAAGGTTTATTATTGGGAGGGACTTAGAATGAATATTAAAAAGAGAAATTGTTTTATTAAGCCCAAATATCACTTTGATAATTGGCGTAGTCAGGAGTTAGTATCGAAATACAATAAAATAATACATTATCCTTTGACAGTAATTGAAGGTGGTATTGGCACTGGAAAATCAAGTAGTTTATCCAATTTTTTAGATAGTAATTTTCAGGGAGAATCTATCTGGTTTACTTTAAGTGAACAGATTGATTGGGAGGTTAACCTTTTTTGGAGATTGTTCCTTAAAGCTATTATCTTCTATAATAATAGTCTAGAAGAGGATATACAGGAAATTATTATAAAAATCGAGAAAAGAGATTCAAATATAAGAAGTATTATCAATGATTTAGCGGAAGTAGTTTTTGATGAATTTAATGATGATAGTTTATTGATAATTGATAATTTTGAATTGATTATTAAAAATCAAAAGGTAGTTGATAGTTTAAGTTACTTTGTAAACTTAATCCCAAACTACTTTCATTTAGTGTTGATAACAAAAGAGAAGATAGATTTTCCACATTTAGACAGATGGCAAGCTCAGAGCTTAGTCCAGTTTATTAAAGAGAAGCAACTTATTTTAGAGAAGGAAGATATAAAAGAACTATTATCCTTAGAGTATAATCTAAAGCTATCAAATAGTGAGTTAGATAAAGTATATCATTTAACCGAAGGCTGGATTTTAGCTGTTGATTTGTTTGCTAAAGAGTATAATGGTCAAGCGCTAGATGATTTTTTAAATGATGATAGCAACTTTACAATGATAGATGATTACTTTAGTTATTATGTTTTAGCTAAATTGGAGGATAAAGAGCTAATAGAGTTCTTATTAAAGACTTCTTTGTTAGAAGAGTTGGACATTAGGGTTTCTAATCTAGTTTTGAAGATAGATAATAGTCAAGAGATTATTAATTTAATAAAAGATAAGTTTGGACTAATAAAGAAGGTGGAAGAAGGAAAATATCGCTATCATAATCTATTTAGAGAATTTTTAAAGAGAAGATTTGATCAGATCTATGTTGAGTTTAATCATCGTGAACTGATAGATATATATTTAGAATTAGGTATGCTTAAAGAGGCACTTTGTTATAGTTATAAGATTGATGACAAAGATAAATTGATAGCTATAATTTTGGGGAAGGAAGAAAGGGTGATTGCTAAAGTAGAATCAAAACTGTTAGAAACTATTTTTTCTTATTTAACAGAAGAGGACTTTATCAATAATCCTTTATTATATCTTTATCATGGGGATTATTATCTTTATAAGCAGGATCCCTATAAATCCTTAGCCAATTATCAGCAAGGGGAGAAGTTGTTTAGAAGTAGAGGTGATAGAGTAAGTTTAAGGAGAGCACTCTTTAAAACGGCCAAGGTATATGCCTTTTTTAATTCTAATCACCTCTTAAATTATTTAGAAGAGTTACTTACTTTTCAAGACCAATTATCAATAGTTAAAGAGGAGGAACTAACTTATCTAAGATATATATCTACTCTAATCAGAGGGGATATGAAAGAAGGAAGGAAGTTGTTAGCTAAACTTGAAGGTAGTAATTATTATGAGGAGCTATTGACCAATCATTTATTCATGAAGGGGGATTTTAATCAGGCAATAAAGTTAATTAAGCAGATCGATAAGCCTAGAGAAGAGTACTTTTTTTACAATACCTTTATAGCACCGATACTTATACATCTGCTTTTAGGTAATTTCTACCAAGCTCAAGAGTATATCTTAATTGAATTAGAACAAGATAACTTTGTAATTAAATTATTTGCTCAGTATTATCTAGCCCAGATCGCTGAGTTCTTTTATATAAAGCCTAGAGTGGAATTAAAAGAGCTATACTTAGAGAAGCTGGAGATGATAGATGGCTGCCCTTATGATTCATCTTGGTATAGGTTGGAGCTGTTATTAACTATAGTATTTTGGGAGGTCTTTTATGGTGATTTAGAGCAGGTACTTGCTTATGGAGAACTAGGTTTAGACCATGCTCTAAGTAGGGAGGACAAGCTCTTTAGCGGATTTTTTAATAAAGCGATAGGAGTAAAATACTATTTTGAAGAAGATTTGACTAAAGCAGTTCAGCTATTAAAGAAGTCTATAGATTCTTTTCTGATTATCGAAAATAAATTATTATTGGCTTCATCTTACTTGTGGATAGCTTTAGTTATTTACAAGAGTAAAAAAAGTGACAGCCTTAGATACTATGCTACTAAGTTCTTAAAATTGAGTAGGGAGCATAACTATGATTTTCTATTGACCACTCCAAATTTATTGGGTTCAAGAGACCCAAATCATTTTATTCCACTATTGCTTGAAGTAAAGAGCCTAGGAGTAGAAGTAGCTTATATAGACCAAATCTTAAACCAGCTACATTTAGAGCGACTAGATAATGCCCCAGGATATTCACTAAGGATTAAAAGCCTAGGGAGGTTGCAAGTCTATCGAGGTACTGAACTGATTACTGAAGATGATTGGGGACGTAAGAAAGCTAAAGAATTGTTTAAATTATTACTAATCAATTATGGGCAGTTAATTAATAAAGACCAGATCTGCCAGCTATTATATCCTGATTATAATCAAACAGATGCCTATCGCAACTTCTCAGTTAATTTGACATATTTAAATAATCTTTTGGAGCCTAGTAGAGAGGCTGGTGAGAAAACCTATTTTATAGTTAGAGAGGGAGACTATTATGGACTGACTAATAAGTTTGCTTATTTTTATGATGTTGATATGTTTCAAAGCTTGATTAATAGAGGAAGACAGGCTGATAATAAACTGATAAGAATAAAGTATTATCAACAAGCTTTAGAACTTTATGAGGATGATTTCATTGCTGATGATCTGTATAATGAAGAAATAAGTAAAGAAAGAAAGAGAATACAACATCTATATTTAAAGCTAGCAGATGATTTAATGGAATATTATTATGATAATCAAGATTATCATAAATGTATAAAGCTAGCCAATAAGTCTTTAGAGATTGATAAATACTTTGAATCGGCTTATCTCTACCAGCTGAAAGCCTATAAGGAGCTTAATTTACGTAGTTATGCAATTAAGGCTTATAAGAGATGTAAAGATATTTTAGAAGAGGAATTAAATATCTCTCCTAATCAAGAGATAGAAGAATATTATAAATCAATTACAAAATAAAGTCTTCATTGAAGAGATTGGAGATTGTCTTGAAATATGATACAATAATGGTATATATTAATTAAAATTCATGTTTAAGCCACTTTGATAGGTGGCTCTTCTAATTTTTAGACAAATTTTATCATTGTATTTTGAGGTGGATTTTTATTTCTATTTCACTACTAGTTAGATGTTGAAAAACGTCGAAATATACAATTATTTGAATTTTATAAAATAATTTGGTTTTGTAATGGTTTTGTAAGTAATATGTAATCGATTTGAAGTAGTAAGTTGTTATAATTGAAACATCAGTTAGTAGTAACAGTTATTAATAGCAATATTTTACAGCAGTTTTAAATAATAGTTTTTAGGGAGGGGACTAAATGATTTTAAGAACTGAGTCTGTTATATCTAAAGTTAAGGCTAGTTGGAAGAATCAGAAGTTAATAGAGAAGTTCTCATGGCTAGATAAGAATACATTAACTGTAATCGAAGCTAAGATGGGGTATGGTAAGACTATCAATTTGGCAAATTTTCTAGAAGATGAATATTATGATAGAGTTTATTGGTATAAACTCAAAAAGAGTAATATTACAGAACTTGATTTTTGGAATAAGTTAACAAAGATTCTAACTTTAGAAGATAAGAGTATCAAAGAAGAGATGGATCAGATAGTTAGTAAATTAGGGCAAGAAGAGATTGAGATAGAGGATTTTTTGGAACAATTTTGCCAAAAAATCTATGATATTCTAGTAGAAGATACTTTCTGGATAATAGATAATTTTGATAAGTTTAGTCTAAATGTAGATTTTTTAAATTCTTTTCAATTTTTTATTGATTTAATACCCTCTCAGCTACATATAGTGATTATTAGCAGAGGGTCAATTAATATCCATAAGTTTGCCTATTGGCAGATAACTGGGATGGCAATGAAGATAGAGCAGGATTTATTTACCTTAGATATTAATCAGGTTGAAGATTTTTTAATCAACTATTATCAATTGACTCTAACTTATGAAGATCTTGAGAGGATATATAATTTGACAGAGGGTTGGATTATTCTCCTTGATTTAATTGCTAATAGATTAACAAAAGGATTTAAGTTAGACAGGCTATTAAACGATGGAAATTCCTTTGGGTTGATCTTTGATTATTTTAACTATGAAATTTTGAACAATTTAACTAATCAAGAGATGATATTAAAAGAATTTTTATTTAAAACTTCAGTACTAGGTGATTTTAGTATAGAGTTCTGTAATGACTTTTTAAATATTAACAATAGTAGGGCGTTAATAGATAAATTGATAAAACAAGGAGTATTTATCTTCAAAATTGATGATGACGTATATAAGTATCACAATCTTTTTAAGAGTTTTTTAATTAGCAAAGCCAAGCTGATCTATGATTTGAAGTTATTAAAACAGAGGGCTAAGAAGATATACTTACAGAAAGGTAATGATATTGATTTAGTAGATTATATCTTAGAGAATGGTTCTAAAGAAGAGATAGTAGATATGGTACTTAATCAAGGGCAAGGGTGGCTACAAAGAGGAGATCTATCATTATTAGAGAGAGTTCTATCCAACTTATCGGCTGCTACTATAGCTTCAAATGCAGAGTTATTGACTTATCACGGTGATGTATATCAGCAGAAAGAGCATTTTGATAGAGCAATAGAGAATTATCTGCAAGCAGAAGAGATTCTTAGTGGTACCAAAAATAAATATTTAATTAAGATACTATTTAAAATTGCCAAGCTCTATGCTTTCTTTACTTCAAATAAATTACCGGTTTATCTTGATAAGTTAAGAAATTTCAAAGAAGAATTCTCTAAATTAGAAGTTAGAGAATTTTTAGAGCTAGAGTTGGTCAATAAGCTGCTTAGTGGGGATATACATGGGCTAAATTATATTATAGAGGAAGCTGAGATAGATGAGAGTGTATATAAAGAGTTAAAGGCATATATCTACTTATTTGAAGCTAAAGCTGATAAAGCAGAAGAGTTATTTAAAGAGCTAGAAAGTCAAGATAAAAGCTTGAGTGACTATCTATTATTTTATAGTATTACCTTACCTATTACTTATAACTTACTTGAGGGTAACCTCTGTACTGCTTTAGAGTATATTTGGAGCCATTTAAAGACAGATTGCAAGATAGTTAAAGAGTTTTTAAATTATTATTTGACCAATACTTTGGAACTCTTTGGGGTCTATGATGATAAGAGTTTAAAGGCTGAATATGATAATTTTATAGAGAGTTTATCTGCAAGAAAGATTGATTTTTCTTGGTATAAAGCAGAAGCTATAATTAAGTTGATGGTTTGGGAGGCATTTTATGGAGATTGTGATAAAGGGATTGACTATTGCTCAAAGGCTTTAAATGATTTAAATTATAATAAATATAGTATTTTAAAGGGGATACTCTTTAGAGTGTTAGGAATAAATTATTATTTTGCTAATAAATTGGAAGCTGCTGATAAATATTTGGGTATAGCTAGAAAGGAATTGATGGGGCTAGACAATAAGATGTACCTTTCTTCTACAGCTTTGATTTTGGCAAAGGTCAATCGTGAGTTGGGTAATGATAAAAAATTCTATCGATACTTAGAAGAGGGGATTAAGCTATCTAAAGAGAATGGCTTTGATAATATCTTTATTAAATCATCTCTAGGAGGCTTTAGGGATCCAAATCGTTTAATTCCAATTCTGCTTGAAGCCAAGAAAGCTAAGGTTGAAGAGGATTATGTAGATGGCTTACTTAGCAAGATTAAACTATCAGAATATACTAGAGCACCAGGATATTCTTTAAGAATTAAGACCCTAGGAGGGTTAGAAATCTATCGAGGAAAGACCAAAATCGAAGATTCTTACTGGAAACGGAAGAAGTCTAAGGAGATACTGAAGCTATTTTTAATCAATTATGGTAGCTTGTTGCCAAGAGAGAAGGTCTGTAATATCTTATGGCCTAATAAGGATAAAGAATCGGCTATTCATAGCTTTAATGTTGCTTTAAATAGTTTAAATAAGATATTGGAACCAAATAGAGGCTCTAGAGAGGATAGCTACTTTATTATAAAGAAAGGTCATTCTTATGGTTTGGCAAATACCTTTGCTTATTATTATGATATTGAAGTATTTGAGAGATTTATTGAAAGAGGTAAGAATTCTGATGATGAATTAATAAGTATGAACTATTTTAAAGAAGCGATAAGGCTTTATAAAGATGATTTTTTGATAGAAGATTTATATAATGAATTTATTATCAGAGAACGGGAGAGGTTACAGCAGCTGTTTTTAGAAGCTGCTAATCAGTTAATGAAATATTATTATCGCCAAGGAGATTATAAGAGTACTATCAGCTTAGCCAATAAGATGCTCTCTATAGACCCTTATTTTGAAAGTGCTTATTTATATAAGATGAAAGGTTATCATCAGATTGGTAGACGGGAGTTTTCAATCAAGACCTATCGTAAATGTAAGGAGATTTTAAATGAAGAGTTGAACATTGACCCAAATGAGAAGATAAAGAATTATTATAAACATTTGTTAATATAAGGAGTAACCTTGAGGTTGCTCCTTATATTTTATAAAATGGTATATTTCTTATCTGTGACTTGATTGTAAGTCAATTGTGATTAACTAGATAGAGAGAGGTGCTACAATTAGATAGAAGATAAGTTAGTTGTATTTATAATTTGTAGCACCCTCCTATAAGACTTTAAATTTAGAATCTGATGAAAGGGGTGTTGATAATTATGACCAAAAAGGAGCGTTTAAGAAGAGAATTAGATGCTTTAAGGGTCAAGATGATTACACTAGCTGTAGATAAAGAGGATTTGTTGGATGAAGAGGTACAAAAATTAAGTAGAGAAATTGACCAGCAGATACTTACTTATATGAAGTCCTGTGACCTTGTAAGTAAGCAGGGATAATAATATATAATAGGATCAATATTTGATAATCGAGGAGGTTAAGAGATGACTATAGTCAATGTATTAATTAGTAGCTTAGAAGAGTGGGACAAGCTTACTGGCAAAGAGCAGATTAATGATTTTAAGGGTTTAATAGACTCTATACTACTCCATTTAGGGGTTATCAGTGAAACTAGTATTAAATCGAAAATAGAATTGTTAGTAGACTTACAAGAAAGAATTAGATATTTAGTAGAAGAAGAGGGGATAGATCAAGACTTATTGGTGATGGGGTTAGTTAATTTTATTTCAGAGAAGTTAGAAAGGACTTTAATGAGACAAGGGCAGACTATTGTCTTAGATGAGAAGCTAATTTCTTCTGACAAGGTCGATTTAGATATGAAGAATAGACTTTCTTATAGTTTGAAAGAGTTAAAAAGGGATAACTTTTATGAGAAAGCCACTAAAGAGTTGGATCACTGGAGATTTATTGTAGCCAGTAACTTTACTAAGGGAAATAGAGCAAGGTGGAGGAAAGAGGGGTTTGAAGTGGTGGCAGAGGATTTAGAAGAAGAGCTTTCCCAGATTCCCAAAAAAATTTTAGATATTTTATTTGATATTCCTATTGTTAAGCTGATAGCCAAGATTGAGTTAGAAGATATCAAAAATTTAAGCTGTAGTGAAGCGATGGATTTAAGGGAAGTATTGATATAGCTAGCTAAGTTTAGAGTGAAGTTTAATGGGGATATTGCGACACTTTTTACTTTGGTGGTTAGGAGTTAGAGGGTTAGGTAGTTAGGCAGTTCCTAACTCTCTACTCACCTACCTCCGAAATGTCGCTTTTTCTATTTATTATTTGATTTTAAAGTTAGATGATGGATAATAAGTGGATCTTTATAAAAGTAGGTGAGAAAATGGAGCCATATCAGATGAGTAATCAGATATTTAAAGATATCAGTCAATGGATTTATAAAGAGATAGGGCTAAAGTTGACTGAGAAGAAGAAGGCGATGGTAAAGGCTAGATTGACTAAAAGATTAATAGAATTAAAGATAAATAGCTTTGAAGAATACTATCAACTAGCAATCTGTTGTGAAAATGAGAAGTGTGAATTAATCAATTTATTAACGACCAATGTGACTAAATTTTTTAGAGAGAACTACCATTTCCGATTTCTAGAAGAAAGAATACTCCCCAAACTTAAATCAAATTCTAAGCAAAATAAAATAAGAATCTGGAGTGCAGGATGCTCTACCGGAGAAGAGGCCTATAGTCTAGCAATAGTATTGAATGAATTTTTCACAAAAGGGTGGGATATAAAAATATTGGCTACAGATATCAACACAGATGTTCTAAAGAAAGGGGCTAGAGGAATCTATTCTTGCTGTGAGTTGGACAAGCTTTCACCAGTATTAGTTGACAAGTACTTTAAAAGACTTAATTCATCTGGCAAGAGTTACTATCAAGTAAGAGAGGGGTTAAGAAAGCAAGTAATCTTTAAGAAATTGAATTTAAAACAGGCTAAATTATATCAGATTAACTCTAGCTTAGACCTTATTTTTTGCCGTAATGTCTTTATTTACTTTGATGATAATGTCAAGCAGGAGATTCTTAACTTCTTTTATAATAATTTAAAAGAGAGGCAGTATTTATTTCTAGGAAATTCAGATTCCATTGATCATATTGTACATAGTGATAAAAAATGGAATTTGGTTTATCCTACTACTTACCAGAAGTTATGATCTTTTAAGATTAGCTAATTAGAGTTTAACAAATAATCTTAATTAAGAGGTGATACTTTATGTTAGAGTTTTTAAAGAGGCTGATTACACTTAGAAATAAACTATTATTATTTATTCTAGTACCTATTATCTTGGTAGGAGTTTGGAATGTTCAAAGTATCAATAAACTGATAGTTAACAATGTTACTAAGATGGTAGAGAGTAATGGCTCTGAGAATGTCAAAAATGGTGCTGATGTAATTGCTAATTGGTTAAGATCTAAAGAGAATGAGTTGCTTGTGATGTCCAAAATGGTCGATTTAGAAGAGGGCTGGAGTGTAGATGAGAAGAGAGGTTGGAGAGTAATTAAGCAGCTGCTCAAAGTTGATGATTCTAAGAAGACAGATCAATTTATGCTAATGGACTTAGCTGGTAAGGGGTGGACTAGCTATGCTGAGAAGGTAGTAAATTTAGCAGATAGAGATTATTTTCAAAGGGCTAAAGCTAGTAAAGGCTTAGTAGTTAGTGACCCGAGAAAATCTGAGTTAATGGATAAGGATGTTGTTGTAATTACTATACCAGTTAAGAATGCTAATGGAAAGATTATAGCATATTTAGGTCAAAGTATTCCTTTGGTAAATTTAGAGGAGATAGTAAATGGTTTTAAATTAGGGGATGTGGGATATGCATATCTAGTCCAGCAGGATGGTGAGATATTTGCCCATCCTAGTGAAAAAAGAGAGCTTAGTCTACTAGAGAGAGGTAAGGAAGAAGGTGGAGTTACTAAAAAGATTATTGCTGGTGAAGAAGGCTTTGGGTTATATAACTTGGCTGGTGATAAAATGTATGCTTTTTATCATCCGATTGAAGGTGTAAACTGGTCACTGGTCTTAACAGCTCCTAAAGCTAAATTAACTTCGATAGTAGATATGTTGATTGGAGAGGTTAGCCAAGGCTATTTACTTTTGTTGATTATTATCTTTATAATCATCTTCTTAGTAACTACCAATGTCTCTAAAAATGTCAAGAGAATCGATCAAGTATTAGATAAGATGGCCAAAGGGGACTTTAGCCATAAGATAAAAGTTAAAGGTTCTAGTGAGTTAAGTAGAATGGCCCATAATATCAATAAAGTAATTGATGCTTTAGGCAATACTATCAGTAGTATAAAAGATTTCTCTTTAAATATAGCTAACTCTTCTGATGAGATAGCAGAAGGAAATAATGAGCTTTCTGACAGAACTCAAAATAATGCCTCAGCCTTAGAAGAGGTATCGGCAACGATAGAGGAGATCAATTCTTCGATGCAAGAGGTCTCATCTAATTCAGAAGATGCTAATAGATTATCACAAAATACGATGAAATCATTAAAGACTGGTAGTGATGTTGTCAGTGATACTATAGAAGCTATAGGGGAGATAAGTGATCATAGTGAGAGGATATCAGAGATTATAGTAACGGTTAATGAGATTGCTTCTCAGACAAATCTATTGGCTTTAAATGCTGCAGTAGAAGCAGCTAGAGCAAATGAGAATGGTAAAGGCTTTGCTGTAGTAGCAGATGAGGTCAGAAGTTTGGCTGAAAGGACTGCTGAGTCTGCTAATGAGATAGAGAAGTTGATTAAAAGTATTATCAAAAAAATACTACATGGAAATAACCTGGTCAACGAAACCGGTTCTACTTTAAAAGATATTGTAGAGAATAGTAAAGAGGTTCATAAAGCCATTAGAAATATCTCCATCTCTACTGGAGAGCAGGCTTCTGCTATTGAACAGACTCAGCAGGCCTTAGAAGAGATTAATCAAGGTACTCAAGATAATGCAGCTATGGTAGAGGAGATAGCAAGCTCAAGTGAAGAGCTCAATAGAGAGTCTGTAGAGATGGCCAAATTGGTCGAGAAATTTAAGGTTAGAAAGATCAAACAAGAGAAGATAGAGTTATTGAATTTGATTAAAGAGCAATTAGAGAAGCAAGGAAGTATTAAGAAGAAAAGAGGTAATAAACAGGCTAATCAAGAGATAAAAGAGCTTGAAGAGATTGACCTATCAGAATTAGATTTATCTAAGTTAGATCTAGATAGAGAAGATCTAGATAGAGAAGATCTAGAGATAGACTTTTAGTCCTTAAGTTATAGTGATTTTTAGTGATGAAGCGTAAGTGAAATAAGGTTTTGTGGGGATATTGGGACACTTTAGTAATCAGTGACAAGTGACAGATAACGAGTAAAAATCTCCTCTCGTTACTTGTTACTATCTTAATATCAGTTTATAACATTATCTTTAAATTTCATTATAAAAATGTTAATTTGTGATGACCGTTTTTACAAAGAAAATAGAATATTTACTAGGCTAATCTTTTAGAAGGGGGATGAATATATGGAGAGTATTGATAAGCAGACTAAATTTAAGAGGATAAAGTTGGAGATGGTTGAATCTGAAGAGGTAGATTATCCAGGCTATCTAGCTATTCGCGTTTATAATTGTGTAATAGATGTAGAGGATAGTGAGTTTTTAGGTGTAGATAGTGGAGGTAATCAGCTAAGAGCAGATGGTGTAAAAGGAATCTGTGTAGAAGAGAGTTGTGATGAAGGGACTCTGTTCTTATTTGATATCGAGAATTTGGTGGACAGTGGAAATTTTAATTATAATACTGCTGAAGCTGTGATAAGGGTTGCTGGCTTTACAATAGGTAAGGTTTCTATTGATTTGCCACCTTGTATTTATTTACCTTAAAATTAATTGAAGATGAAGCTTTAAACTAAGAGGAAGGAGAGAGGATGGATAAGAGATATGATATTCCATTTTATACATATCAGATCTTAGACCCAATTAAAGCATTACAGGAAATAAAAGAATGGGCTGCTTTCCATCATGAACGAGTAGATGGAAGTGGATATCCTTTTCATTATGAAGGTAAAGAGCTTTCTATTGGGAGCAGAATTATGGGGGTTGCTGATGTATTTGCAGCCATTACCGAAAATAGACCTTATCGTGATGCTATGAGTAAGAAAGAAGCCTTAAATGTCTTAAATTCTATGGTTGAAGATGGGGCATTAGATAAGGAGATTGTGGGGCTGGTCACTGATAATTATGAGAAGTTAAGCTTTATAAGAAGTAAAAAGCAACAGGAAGTAATAAGAGAGTATTCTTTAAGTTTTTAAGTTAAGAGTCATCTTCCTTTACTAAGGCAAATATCCACACGTCTCTCTATGAAAAGAAATTTAAATCATATTATAAAAAAAGGGGGCTAAAAGGTGGATGAAGTTAATATTAGTCTATTTAGTATGTTGAGTTCTATATCGAATTTAATAAATATTTTAGATGATAAGGCAACTATGCATCAAGAACAGGTAGCGTATATTTCACTTAGGATTGCCAAAGAGTTTGGAATGAAGCAAAATGAGATAAATGAGTTGATTATTGCTACATCCCTTCATGATATAGGGGCATTTTCTTTAGATGAGAGGTTAGAATTATTAGATTTTGAAGTCAATGGGAGGTTAAATCATTCAGAGATTGGGGCGGCTTTATTGGGACAATTTCAGTACTTTGAGCAAATATCTAAAATAATTAAATATCACCACCTTGATTGGAATTATGGAAAGGCTAACTTAACAGAGGATGATCAGGTTCCTATAAGTAGCCACTTACTTCATTTAGCTGATAGGATAGCAGTATTAATAGACCCTTCTAAGAATATTTTAGGTCAAAAAGGGAGAATTATAGAGAAGATAAGAGCAAATTCAAAGGCTAGATTCAATCCTGAATTGGTCGATCAATTTTTGAGCTTAGCCGATAAAGAGGAATTTTGGCTAAGTACTGTCACTCCAGACTTAATCAAGAGAAATCTAATAAGAGAGATGGGGACTGAAGATCTTAGGCTGAATATAGATCAGCTGCTGGATTTAAGTAAAATATTCAGTAAAATTATAGATTATAGGAGTAAGTTTACTCTAAATCACTCTTATGGGGTAGCAGTTACGGCAGAGGAGGTAGCAAAACTGATGGGCTGGTCTAATTACCAAGGCAAAAAAATCAGAATAGCAGGTTATTTACATGATTTAGGAAAGTTAGCTGTAGCAACTGAAATTTTAGAAAAACCAGGAAGATTATCAGAAGCAGAGGTTAATATTATTAAGGTTCATACCTTTTATACCTACTATATCTTAGATCCAATTGACCAATTAAGTGATATTAAAGAGTGGGCAGCCTTTCATCATGAACGTTTAGATGGAAAGGGGTATCCTTTTCATCATACAGGCAAGAGGTTATCAGAGGGGAGTAGAATTATGGCAGTTGTTGATGTATTTACTGCTGTGACTGAAGATAGACCTTATCGGGAAGGAATGAAGAAGGGTGAAGTAATAGCTATATTAAGCTCTATGGCAGAGAATAATGCTTTAGATCAGAATATAGTCGATATAGTAGTAGATAATTATGAGCAGATAAATTCCCTTAGAATAGAGGCTCAACAGAGGTCTTTAAGGGAATATAGTAATCTATTATAGTTTTTTAAGTAGCTAAATTCTATCAAATGGAGGTGAAGAATTATTCATTCTTATGAGTTAGTTAATTAGTATCGATAGGGGGGAGGAGTATGGCTATTGAAATCCTGCTATAATAATCAAGATAAAGAAGAATTAAATCAGATGGTTGAAGAGGCATTGGCTAAAATTGAAGCTATAGATTGTACTAAAACGGATTCTTCTTTGTTTACTTTTTGTTATTTGAATAAGATTGTAGAAGATGCTACTAGTTATTTAGAAAAGTTAAAGCAGAGGAATGGCAGATATGAAGGTAACTAAGATTAGTCTGCGTAAGAAGAGAGGTAAAGTTAGGTTGGTGATTATTGGCTGATTGTAATGTTAAAAATAAGGAGGTGATACTTATGGAAGAGAAAAGAGTCTATCGTTGTAAAGAGTGTGGAAATAAAAAGATGATTGTCAGTCCAAGTAATAAGGGAATTATCTGCTGTGGAGGGATAATGAATAAGGTTAACTTTGCCAAAAAAGAGAAAGTTCTTAGTAAGTAATAAGTTATTAGCTATCAGATTAAGCTGGATTAGAAGAGTTATTTACAGAAGTAGATTTAGAGTCAATATTAGATTACTTTGGCTAATCGGAGTTCTTCTTTAAGCTATTTTATGTGCTAGAAGGTAGGATAAAGGGTATATGTTCTAGCACATAAAATCTGGTCTTAATAGAATTTAAAGGTAAAGAGGTCTGTAGAAGCTGTATAGCAGAGATGGAAGATAAAACTGAGAGTAATATTGCTAGGCTAAATATCAATTGATACAATTGTTAGTGCTTACATTCTGAGGTCAAGCTCATCAGTTTTTATGCACTAAATTCTATAACATAGAGTCTGTATCTATTCATACCCCAATAAATTTTAAATCTCTATACCTCCCTTATATGAGAGATAAATTTAATATAATAGATACGGGCTCTATGCTATGGTATTTAACAGATAGAAGGTGCAGTTTAATTGAGATAATAGATAAATTTAAGAAAAGCTTGATTTTTCGATATTTGCTATCAAGTGAGGAGGGACTAGGATGAGAGGACTTAATAAAGTTAGAGAATATAAGAAGATTAAATTAGAATTGATGGATTCAACCAATAAGGAAGGTTATTTAGCCATAAAGGTTTATAACTGTCTATTGAGAGCAGATGATGTTCAATTTTTAGGAGTGGATAGTGATGGGAAGATTGTCGGTGATACTCCAGTTACTGCTACTCATTTAAATGAAAGGTGTGATCAAGGAACAGAGGTTTTATTTAATATCCAAGGGTTAATTGAGAGTGGACAGTTAGATGCTAAAGTTGTTAAGGCGATTATTAAAGTTGGAGATATTGAATTAGGACAAATTAATATAGGGTTGTTAGAAGTAGATTATTAATTTTTATAAGGTCTATAAAAGATTGCTCTTAAAAGTCCTACAAGAAATATTTCTTGTAGGACTTTTATTTTTGCAGGAGATTATCAGTTATAGAAAGAAATTTAAATAAAGGAGAGGAGGTTAATAATAAATATTAGATTATATAAATAATAAAGGTAAAATTTATAAAAAATAATTATTAGATTCATACAATTCTAGGGTCAGCTTTGAAACTGATAGATAGCTTAAATTATCAGTTGTCTAAAGGGGTCTGTTAAGAGATTTAGAGCTAGCGGTAATTAACTAAGGTCAATTTTAAAGTATGATACTTAACCTTTTTAAGCAAAATAAAAGAAAAATATCTTTTCTGTGTAATAATTAGTAATATATGTTATGGTAACTGAATAAAAGATATAGTAGTTAGAGGTTATTTAATTTAAATATAACCTCACATAATTATATTTTTTGAATTTTTATTGTTTTATGAAGGAACTAAATGTAAAAAAGTAGAATTAACTTTAACAAAGTACTTCTTATTAAAAAATCAGCAGGTTTATAAATCTAAACCTGATTTTTACATTTAAACTTTTAGTTTAAAGAAGATGATAAAATTGGTTAATGATAGAAGCTGCTGATTAAAGATTAATTATTAACTCAATAAAAAAAGAAATTATTAGAGATATGGAGGTTTAGTTATGGCAACTTTAAATGAATATGAGATGAACCTAGTATTAAATGCTCAAACAAAAGACCCTGCTTATTTATTAGGGATGCATCAATTAGCTCAAGATAAGGTAGTAGTAAGAGCTTTTGAACCACATGCTGAGAAAATCTTTCTAAAATCAGACCAGTTTGAAGAGGAAATTGAGTTGGAATTAGTCCATGGAGATGGTTTATTTGAGAAAGTATTTCAAACTAAAGAATTTTTTGATTATAAGCTAAAGTACAGGGGATATCATGGTGGAGAATGGGAGAGAAGGGATCCATACTCATTTATTCCATACCTATCTGATTATGACTTATACTTATTTAGTGAAGGTAATCACCATAGGGTTTATGAGAAGATGGGGGCTCATATAGTTACTCATCAAGGAGTAGAAGGGACTGTTTTTACAGTATGGGCACCAGAAGCAGAGAGAGTAAGTGTAATTGGTAACTTCAATAGTTGGGATGGTAGAGTCCACCAAATGAGATTATTAGGCCATTCAGGGGTTTGGGAGATATTCATCCCTAGCATAGGAGAGGGTGAGGTCTATCGATTTGAAATTCTCACTAAAGAAGGCTATACTTTAATTAAATCTGATCCTTATGCATTTTATAGTGAGCTTCGTCCAGCCAATGCTTCAATTGTCTATGACTATAACGGAAAGTATGAATGGGAAGATGATAAATGGATGGAAAAAAGGGCTAAAACGAGCTGGCTAGAAAGACCTATGTCTGTCTATGAAGTTAATCTAGGATCTTGGGCTAGAGTACCAGAAGAAGAGAATAGATTCTTAAGTTATAGAGAATTAGCTGATAAACTAGTTGAGTATGTAAAAAAGCATAATTATACCCATGTAGAATTGATGCCAGTTGCCGAGCATCCTCTTGATGAATCTTGGGGATATCAGGTGACAGGTTACTTTGCTGTAACAAGTCGCTTTGGTAAGCCTGAAGATTTAATGTATTTAATTGATCAATTCCATAAGAATGATATTGGAGTAATTTTAGATTGGGTTCCAGGTCACTTTCCTAAAGATGCTCATGGTCTAGGGCGTTTTGATGGTTCAGCAGTCTATGAGCATTTAGATCCAAGACTAGGAGAGCATCAAGATTGGGGAACATATATCTTTAATTATGGGAGAAATGAGGTTAAAAACTTCTTAATTTCTAATGCCCTTTATTGGCTAGACAAATTCCATATTGATGGTTTAAGAGTAGATGCGGTAGCTTCTATGATCTATTTAGATTATAGTAGAGAAGGTGATCAGTGGGTTCCAAATAAATATGGTGGTAGAGAGAACTTAGAAGCAATTGAATTCTTACAATATTTTAATTCTATTAGCCATGAATATTATCCAGGAATTCTAACTATAGCTGAGGAATCTACTGCCTTTGAAGGTGTATCAAGACCTACTTATCTTGGTGGTTTAGGTTTTTCTATGAAGTGGAATATGGGCTGGATGAATGATGCTTTAGAGTATATTGAAAAAGATCCTATCTATAGAAAGTATCATCATAATAATTTAACATTTCCATTGGTATATGCATTCAATGAGAACTTTATGCTGGTCTTATCCCATGATGAGGTTGTGCATGGTAAGGGCTCAATGATTAATAAGATGCCAGGTGATTATTGGCAGAAGTTTGCTAACTTACGTGCTTTTTATGCATATATGTATGCCCATCCAGGAAAGAATTTAACCTTTATGGGCGGCGAGTTTGGTCAATGGAAGGAGTGGAATGCTACCCAAAGTCTAGATTGGAATCTATTAGATTTTGAAGCACATCAGAAATTATTAGACTTTATGACAGATTTAAATGGTACCTATCAAGAGCAAGAGGCTTTATGGGAGATAGATTTCAACTATGATGGCTTTGAATGGATAGATTGCCATGATGCCGATAATAGTATTCTCTCCTTTATGAGAAAAGCTAAGAATCCAGATGAATTTATTATTGCTGTCTTCAACTTTACCCCTATTGAAAGAAATAATTATAGAATAGGTGTTCCTAGAGAGGGATATTATGAAGAAATCTTAAATAGTAATGCAGGAAAGTACTGGGGAAGTAATTCTGGGAATATGGGTGGAGCCTGGTCTGAAGCTCACCCATGGCAGAATAGAGGATATTCAATTAATATTACATTGCCTCCATTGAGTGGTTTATACTTTAAATATAAGAGATAAAGACTGATAGATAGCCTTTGTGAGATCGATTTCACAAAGGCTATCTTTAAGTGGTGCTAAACTGGTACCAGACGTAGTAATGGAGAGTACTAATGGGCATAACAGCTCATCGGCTCTGGATATCTTGGAGCTATTGAAGGTTAAGACTGCTAAGGATTTGCAATTAGACTTTCAAATTGATAAGTAAAGCTGTGCTCAAAATTAAATTAAAAGGGGTTTTTAGTAACTCGGGATATTATCCTGAGTTACTTTTTTTGCAGAAAATAGTTTAATTTTACTTAGTCATTTATGACTACATAATTTAATGTAATAAATATAAAGGAATTAATTGATAAAACTAGAATAGTAATTTACTAAATAAGAGGAGTGATAATTATGGGAAGAATTGATACTAAATCAAAAGATTTTAAATTAAGATTTGCTCAAAAAGATGATACTGGTTTAATATTAGATTTTATTAATGCTTTGGCAGAGTATGAAAATCTCTCCCATGAGGTAGTGGCTACTGAAGAGAGTTTACGAGAATCCTTATTTGAACGTAACGTAGCAGAGGTAATTATTGGGGAATATCAAGATAAAGCCGTCAGTTTTGCTTTATTTTTTCATAATTTCTCTACATTTTTAGGTAAACCGGGAATCTATTTAGAGGATCTATTTGTAAAGCCTGCTTATCGTGGTAAAGGATTTGGAAAAACCATGCTCTCCTATCTAGCTAAGTTGGCAAAAGAAAGGGGATGTGGACGCTTTGAATGGGCTTGCCTTGATTGGAATGAACCATCTATTGAATTCTATCAATCAGTGGGAGCAGTAGCGCTGGAAGAGTGGAGTATTTATCGAGTAACAGGTGATGCTTTAGATCAATTAGCAGCAAAAGCAGAGATAGGTGCTAAAAAATAGAGCAAAATAGTTACTAAGAATTAATATAGTATAAAGAGGAGTAGATTAATGAAGATTAGAAGAGCAAAAACAGAAGATTTAGAGAGAATAACCGATATTTATAATAGTGCAATTTTAAATACTACAGCAACCTTTGATATAGAGACTAAGAGTGTAGATTCAAGAAGAGAGTGGTTTAATAGCCATGGTGAGAAATTACCTATCTTTGTTGCTGAAGCTGATGAAGTGATGGGCTGGGTATCTCTATCTAAACTTTTTGATAAAGGAGCTTATGCTGGGACGGTAGAAATCTCTATCTATATAGATCAAGAGTATAGAGGTAGGGGAGTGGGCAATGCTTTGATGGAAAGGATAGTCTCTCATGCTAAAGATAATGATAAGATACATACTGTCATTGCTAGAATTACTGGAGAGAATAAGGTTAGTGTTCATCTTCACCAGAAATTTGGTTTTGAATTTGTGGGAACTTTAAAGGAAGTAGGCTATAAATTTGATAGATATATAGATGTTCATCTATATCAATTATTGGTATAAGTTAGAGCCAGACACTCCGTCTGACTCTTTTTCTTATTTTTTATAGTAACTTTAGATATAGTCACTTATGAACATAAAAACAATTAATCTATACAAATAAAATAACTAAATTTAAATATCAGTTGATTTATGTTAAAATATAATTAATAATTATAAAAAGAGGGATATAATATGTTTAATTTTAGTGAAGCCCAAGTATTAAAATTATTAGGTAAGTTAGCAAACAAGTGGGGAACTGGTCATAATAGTATTACTAGAATACTAAGTAAGATTGAGAACTTTTTGGATAAGCATAGTGATAAACTCAAATCATTGGATAAGGTTAAGCTATTGGTTGCTATGTTAAAGGACCACTCTGATCAAAAGTTTAAAATTGAAGATGGTGCTTTAGGAATGATTATTGCTTGTTTGGCCTATATAATATTACCTAGTGATGTAGTACCTGACTTTATTCCAATTGCTGGCTTTGCTGATGATGCAGCTGCCTTAAAGATAGCCTGGGATCAAATTCGAGGAGAGGTTAAGCGCTATAAATTATGGCAAGCTAGTCAATTAATTGATAAAGCTCAATAAAGTTAAATATTTTATTAAGAACTAATTTAGAGAAATTTTAACTGAATTGTTTCTCTAAAATACAGATAAAATAAATACTTGATCTTTATAAATGGAGTGATGATAATGTCCAACTGCTGTGATCGTTGCAAGAATAGATTATGTGCAAGTAAGGTTCCTATATTTTCTAATTTATCTGATTCTGAATTAATAGATATTATTAAAATGACAGGCCATGAAGAGTTTAAAAAAGGTGATACGATCTGCTTTGAAGGTTTGGAAGCAAATACTCTATATATCATTAATCAAGGTGAAATCAAATTATTCAAACATACTAAAGATGGTAAGGAACAGATTCTTCATATCCTTACAACAGGTGATTTTTTTGGAGAATTGAACCTCTTAAAAGGAGGACACTATAGTTTTAGTGCAGAAGCAATTACTTCTACCAAATTATGTACTTTGACTAAAGATAAGATGAAGAGTATTATCTTAGAAAAACCAGGGATTGCTTTAAAGATAATGGAGACCTTAGCAGATAGGCTGAGTAGTTTAGAAACCTTAGCCCAGAATCTAGCTACCAATGAAGTTGAGGTGAGATTGGCCTATATGCTATTGGAACTGAAGAAGGAGTATGGTAAAGAGACTTCTGAAGGTATAGAAATGAAGATACCTATTACTAGAGAGGATATGTCCAATTATACTGGTGTAGCCCGTGAGACAGTCAGTAGGAAGTTGAAGACCTTTGAAGAAGAAGGGGTTATTAAGTTAGTAGGTAATAAGAAGATAATTATTTTAGATGAAGAGAGATTGAAATTAATGCAATAGTCAATGACTAGTAACGAGTGAAGAGTAACTTAGCTTAAAATCAGAATCAAAACTAAGTAAGTTTAAGAAATATTCTGTTCAATCTTAGAACTAAAGTTATTAAATTAAATCAGTTAAAATAATAAGCTTATATAAAAACTCCAAGAAATTTGACTGTCTTGGAGTTTTTATATTTATAAGAGGTATTAATTTAACTTTTCCCTTAAATTTGATTACAATCACATCTTTCTTCTCCTACTTATCCTATAATTAAGTTGAGCTTAAGGAAAAGAGATAACCAAAACTTAATTATAAATTAGGAGGAGATAAAGATGACTAAAGAGATTAAGGTTGCTGAAAATGCTTATTGGGTAGGTTATGTTGATGATAGAAAGGTTCCTTTTCACCGCTTAACCTTGGAGAAAGGTACAACCTATAATAGTTATTTATTAAAGACAGAAAAGCCAACTGTGATTGATACTGTTGATATTAGCTTTGGAAAGATATTTATAGATAAATTAAGTGAGCATATTGATCCAGCAGAGATTAAATATATAGTAATTAACCATGTAGAGCCAGACCATTCAGGTGGATTGCCTGCATTAACAAATAAAGCTAAAGATGCAGTAATTGTAACTACTGAATTAGGAGCTAAAGAGTTAAAGGAGATGTATCGTTTACATGATAGGGAGTTTTTAATTGTTAAGGATGGAGATAAGCTAGATATTGGAGGAAAGCAGTTAATCTTCTTTGAAACCCCATATCTACACACAGAAGAGACAATGATTACCTACTGTATTGAGGATAAAGTCCTATATCCTTGTGATATTTTCAGTACTCATGTAGCAACCTATAAATTATTCAATGATTTAGCAGCAGAAGATATCACAGAAGATTTTGAAGTTTATTATCAATTGATTATGCATCCTCATCGCCCTTATGTGCAAGATATGATTAAGAAGATTGAAAATTTAGAGATAGAGACTATTGCTCCATCCCATGGATATATCTTAAGGGATAATCCCCAAAAGTATATCGATAGCTATGATAGGATGAGTAAACCTACTAACGAGGAGAAAAATGCCTTAATTCTCTATTCAACAATGACTGGAAATACCAGAACTATCGCTAAAGAATTACGTGAAGGATTAGAGGAGAAAGGGATAATTACTAAAGTGATTAATGTTAAGAAGAATGCTGATGTAAATCAAATTAAAGAGGAGATTGAGAACTCAGACCTTATCTTATTTGGAAGCTCAACTAGATATGCTGATATAGTTGGAGGAATTGAAGAGGTATTAAAGGAGTTAGCAGAGATGGACTTATCAGATAAATTTGGTGTTGCTTTTGGTTCCTATGGTTGGAGTGGTGAAGCTATAGAGGTAATTAATGATTACCTAGAGGATAGTAATATTAAAGTAATAGATAGCTCACTGATTATTAAGAGTACTGGAATAGATGACTTGAAATTCCCAATTAGAGTCAAATTCTCTCCAGGAGAAATTGAAAGCCAAAGTCTGAAAGAGTCAGCTTATGTAGTAGGAGATTTATTGTTAGCCTAATTTGCAGCGACAAGTAACGAGTGATGAGTAATCAGTAAAACTAAAAGATATTTCTAAAACGAAGTTTATTCTTTTAGGTTTTGCTCATCAATTGTCACTAATAACTTATTACTGAATTTAAAAGAAGGAGGAGATATCATGAAAGAGAATAAATTTACTATAAAAGATAGAATAGGTACTATTGTAGCAGAGTTTCCTAAAGCAGTTGAAACTTTTATGAAGTATAATATAGATTTTTGTTGTGGTGGTGATAGACCACTTCAGACAGCTCTTGAAGAGGGGGATTTACCACAAGAGAAGGTGATTGAAGAGTTAAATCAAGCTTATTGTGAGTTTGATCGTAAAGCAGAGGATATCGATTGGCGTCAAGAGAGTATGACTGATTTAATAGATTATGTGGTTAACACTCATCATCAGTTTATGAGAGAAGAGTTACCTGTATTAAATGAGCTATTAAATAGAATTTTAAAAGCCCATTATTTAAAAGAAGGGGAGTTATTAGGAAGAATTCATAAGCTCTTTTATCAATTAAGAGGTGAAATTGAGGAGCATTTAATTAAAGAAGAGAAATTGCTCTTCCCAGCAATTAAAGAATATGAAGCTAAAGGAACAGAGGAAAAATTAGAAAAAGCATTAAAGATAATGGCAGAGACTGAAGATGAACATGACCATGCAGGGGATATCTTAAAGGAGGTTAGAAGTTTAACAGATAACTATCAATTACCTGAGGGTGTCTGCAGAACCTTTGCTCTAACCTATGATAAGTTTGAAGAAATAGAACAAGACTTGTTCCAGCATATTCATTTAGAGAATAATATTCTATTTGAAAGACTAAAAAATATTAATTCTTAAATAATAAAAGGTGGTAGCAAATTTGCTACCACCTTTTATTATTATGTAAATATTGGAATTTGAAGGATAAAGCTAAAGATTATAGAATAAAAGAGTGTCAAGAATTTATTATTAATAATCAATTATGTGAGATTGTCATTTACATCAGGAGGTACTTATGAAAGAAGAAGAGATTATTCTAAAACTGAATAATTTTAATGAACTATTTATTCCAAGAGAGACGAACCCTTTAGAACAAGAAGACTTATTTGAAAGTGGAATGAAGAAGATATATATGACATTAAATAATGATTGGAAAGCAGTGAAATATCATATTAAGATATTTGTTCCAGAGGATGAAATAGATAGCTATACAGTAAAAGAGGTTAGAGATGCTATTAATAGATATTGTGATTATAAGATTAAAGAGGTAAAAAAGAAGAATAGATTCCATAAAATAGAGTTTATTAAGACTTCTGCTCAGGGAATTTCAGTCTTAGTCTTAGCATTATTTGTATCCTTTTTTATTGAAAAGAAAGCTTTTTTGAATCCTTTATTTAATAGAATTATAAGAGAAGGATTATTTATCGGTGCTTGGGTGAGTCTCTGGCATCCCTTTGAGTTGATATTATACAATCGTTGGAATGATAAGTGGGAGTATTTGATTTATGAAGAGATTAAAAAGATAAAGGTTAGTATAAGTAGCAATTAATCGGTGTGATAAAAGATCATTAAAAATAGCTTTAGCTTTAAAAATAAGTATTTAAAAGTTTTTAATCTAGTTGTATTTAGCTTAATCAGTATTCTCTCGATTATGTTTATTTTAAGTTTGCTAAATGATATGATTCTTACTATTGAAGAAGGTCATGATCCTAGCTTTAAAAAAGTTCAGCAAATAAAGATTGATGATTATATTGTCAATGTGTATTTGACTAATGGAGGAGCTATCACAGATTTTGGTATCATAATTAGACAAGAAAAAGAAATAATCTTAGGTTTGTTACTAGTTAAGAATATCTATACTAAATATCATCAAAAGAATATTGCAGTGAAAAAGGTGGGAGAAGATTTATTAGAGATAGATAATCAGCTAATTAAATTAAATAGATATGTTTACTTTTAGATTCAGTATTAGAATTAAATTTATAAAGATATTAATGGAGTGTTTTTTGATGAATAAGAGAATAATTCAAATTATCTTAGTAATAAGTATAATTTCTCTATGCATAACTGGATGTACAACTAGAATAAGTGAAGAAGAAACTAGAGAGCTACTTAATAAGAATAAAGAAATCTATTTAGATTATTAAGTAATTATTCCATTGAAAGATATGCCTTTATATTATTAGACAGAATCTAAAGTTGGTGTATTATCTTACTAATATGTACAGAATAAATAGTAATCAGAAGGTAGGAGGTAAAACTAATGAAAAGATATATTTCTGATGTTAAAACTCCTAAAGTCAGTATTGCGCCGATGATAGATAGAACTGTTAGACACTTTAGATACTTCTGTAGATTACTGACTAAAAGGTCATTACTATATACAGAGATGATAACTACTCATGCTATCATTCATGGTAATAGGGATATAATTTTAGGGTTTGATGATTTCGAAAAACCTATTGCTTTGCAGGTAGCTGGCTCCAATCCAGAAGAAATCTATCAAGCAGTTAAGATTGCTGAAAAATGGGACTATGATGAGATCAACTTAAATGTTGGTTGTCCTTCTAATCGGGTCTCGGGACATATGATGGGAGCTGTGTTGATGGCTTATCCCAAGTTAGTAGCTGAGATGGTAAGTGCAATAAGAGAGGCTACCGATAAGCCAGTAACTGTTAAACATAGAATTGGAATTGATGGAAGAGGAATTCTGCCAGAAGACTCTCCCAAAATTGTTTTTGATAAATATGAGGATATGAGCAAATTTATCGAGATAGTAGAAAAATCTAAGGTTGATAGATTTACTGTTCATGCTAGAATAGCAATCTTAGCTGGGCTAAGTGCTAAAGAGAATAGAAATGTTCCTCCTTTAAAATATGAAGATGTTTATAGGTTAAAGAAAGACTTTCCTTATTTGAATATAGAGATTAATGGTGGAATTAAAACTCTATCTCAAATTAATGAACATCTTAATTATGTAGATGGAGTCATGTTAGGTAGAGTAGCCTATGATAATCCTTATCTTTTAACAGAGATAGATGGATTATTTGAGAATGGTGATGTCAATAATATTAGTAGAAAAGAAGTAATAGAAGGATTAATTACTTATATCGAGAAAATAGAAAATAATGGGGGTAATGTTTATGAAGCTTTGCGCCACACTCTAGGATTATTTTATGGAGTGGCAGGTAGTAAAGAGTGGAGGCGTTTAATTACACCACCATGGAAAAAGGGTTATAGTGGAAAAGACATATTAGAAGAAGCATTAAGAATTTTACCTAAAGAATCATTAGCAGAAAGTGAATTGATAATGAACAGTTAATTTAAAAGGAGGATTGGAAATGAATCAAACAATAGAAACAATGAAAGACCATAGAAGTATTAGAAGCTATTTAGACAAAGATATCTCTGAAGAGATTATTGACAATCTAATCGAGGTTGCTCAATCTGCACCAACTTCTATTAATGGTCAAAGCCCATCAATAATTGTAGTGAAGGATAAAGAGAGAAAGACAAAGGTAGCAGAGCTGGCAGGGGGGCAACCTTGGATTTCTGAGGCACCAGTTTTCTTCTTATTTGTAGGTGATTTTTATAAGGCCAAGCTAGCAGCAGATAAGGTTGATAAAGAGTTAGTAATTACAGATAGTGTAGAATCCTCACTTGTAGCTGCTGTCGATATAGGATTAGCTATGCAGAATGTAATTACAGCAGCTGAGTCTTTAGGTTTAGGGATTGTTCCTATTGGAGGTATCCGTCGCAACCCTCAAAAGATGATAGAGTTATTCAATTTACCTAAATATGCGTACCCTATGGTAGGTTTAGTAATTGGATACCCAGCAGATAGATCTAAGAAGAAGCCACGGATGCCCAAAGAGGCTTTTAGGCATGATGAAGAGTATAATAAAGAGAAGCTACCTGCCTTAATAGATGATTATGATCAGGAGATGGCAACTTATCTTAAAGAGATTGGTAGAGAACAAGAAAAAAATTGGACTTCTTATATCATGGAATTTTATAATAAGGTCTATTTCCCTAAGGTCTATCCTACTATGAAAGACCATGGATTTAAAAACGAAAAATAATATAGTTTTAGTTAATGGTCTACTTATATAAGTAGACCATTTTTATTTCTATAAATTAAGATAAGTATAATTTTATAAAGGAATTGAGGTAGAGTTAGAGAATATATTAAATAGGAATCTTTATCAATAATCAATACACTATCTTTAATGGTAATAAAGGAGGAACTTAAATGAAGATCTATTCTTGGAATGTAAATGGTATTAGAGCAGTGCATAAGAAAGGTTTTTTAGATTGGGTAGCAGAAGAGGGTCCTGATATCCTCTGCTTACAGGAGATTAGAGTACAGGAAGATCAATTAATCAACAAGTTAAAAGAGATAGATGGATATAACTCTTATTTTAATTATGGCGAGAGAAAAGGGTATAGTGGGGTAGCTATTTATAGTAAAGAGAAGCCTTTATCTGTCCGTAATGGTATTGGAATTGAGCGTTTTGATGAAGAAGGAAGGGTGATTATAGCAGAGTACAGTGAATTTACTCTGATTAATATCTACTTCCCCAATGGTCGAAGTAGTAAGAAGAGGCTTCAATATAAGCTTGATTTTCATGAGGCTATCCTTGAATATTGTGAAGAATTAAAGAAGAATGGTAAGAGATTAGTTATCTGTGGTGACTATAATATTGCCCATACTGAGATAGATTTGAAGAATCCAAAGGATAATGAGGATAAGTCTGGATTCTTACCTGAAGAAAGAGCTTGGCTAGATAAGTTGATAGACCATGGCTATGTGGATACCTATAGAAGCTTTTATCCCGATAAGGTGAAATACTCTTGGTGGAGTTATAGAACTAGAGCTAGAGAGAGGGATGCAGGGTGGAGAATAGATTATCACTTTGTCAGTGAAAATTTAATGAAAGAAGTAAGTGATGCTGGAATTTTAACTGAGGTGATGGGCTCAGACCATTGCCCAGTAATGATAGAATTGAATATCTAATCCAAGAAGAACCTCTTGTATTTAAGGGGTTCTTCTTTCTGTAAATAGATTAATAAAGTTTAGCATTTATGATATACTGTTAATATAAAGAATTCAATTAAAATAATAATAAATCATAAAAAGTGGTGGTAAAATGAGTAATCTAAGTATTTTTGATATCATTGGTCCAGTAATGGTTGGACCATCAAGCTCCCATACTGCTGGAGCTGTTCGAATAGGCAATTTGGCCAGAAAGATAATTGGAGAGGAGTTCAATCAGGTAAAGATATATCTACATGGCTCCTTTAAAGAGACTTATCAGGGTCATGGTACTGATAAAGCTATTATCGGTGGATTATTGGGCTTAAAGACTGATAATCCAATAATTAAAGAGGCCTTTACCTTAGCTAAAGCAAGAGGATTAAAGTATGAATTTCTTCCTATAGATTTAGATAATGCCCATCCTAATACTATCAAGCTAGAGATCGAGAATATTAAAGGGAAAGTTATTAGTATTATCGCTTCATCTATTGGTGGAGGGAGTGTGGTCATAAATGAAATTGATGGAATTAAGGTGGGAGTTACAGCAGAACTACCAACATTACTTACTATTCATCAGGATAAACCGGGAATAATAGCTAAAATCTCTAAGGTCTTAGAGGATTATAAATTAAACATTGCTTACATGAAGGTACTAAGGGAGTATAAAGGCTCTTTGGCAACAGCAGTCATTGAAGTTGATGAGGAGATTGAAGGTGAGATTATAGATAAAATCAAGGAGATAACAGAGGTTGAAGAGATTAAATTGATAGGACCCATTAATTAGGGAGGAGTTATCATGTATAATTTTAACAGATTATCGGAATTGATAGAGTTAGCTAAAAAAGAGCAATTATCTATAGTAGATATAATCATTGGTCGTGAGCAAGAGTTGACAAATAAATCAAGGGGTGAGATCAGAGCTAAGATGGCTAAGGCTTTAACAGTGATGAGAGAATCCGTTGAGATAGGCCTAAGTGAAGATATCAAATCTACTAGTGGATTAAGTGGTGGTGATGCTAAATTACTAATTGAAGCTCAGAAGAAAGGAGCTACTGTAACCGGTACTCTACTAAGTTCAGCAATTGCTAAGGCGATAGCTGTAGCAGAAGTAAATGCTGCTATGGGCCGAATCGTTGCAGTCCCTACAGCTGGTTCTTGTGGAATCTTACCTGGGGCATTATTAGCAGTAGCAGAAGCTAAAGACCTTGATGATGAGGCTATTATCGATGGATTATTCGTGGCCTCTGGGATAGGGTTGATTATAGCCAAGCAGGCAACTGTCTCTGGAGCAGAAGGTGGTTGTCAGGCTGAATGTGGTTCTGCAGCAGCTATGGCAGCAGGAGCAATTGTCTATATGTTAGAGGGTAAGGAAGAGCAAGTACTTGATGCAGTAGCAATTGCTTTAAAGAATGTACTGGGTCTAGTCTGTGATCCAGTAGCTGGATTAGTGGAAGTGCCTTGTATCAAAAGAAATGCTGGAGGAGCTACTAATTCCTTAATGGCAGCAGAGTTGGCTTTGGCAGGAATAAAGAGCCATATCCCTGCTGATGAGGTGATTATAGCGATGAAGAAGATTGGTCAAGCTCTAGCACCACAGCTTAAGGAAACGTCTTTAGGAGGATTAGCTGTGACACCAACAGGTTGTAAGCTTAAGGATGAAATATTGAGCAAATAATTAAGATATAACCTTAAGATTAAAACTATCTATAACCCTAAAATTTGTTAGCAAAGCTTATAGATTTACAGAGAGCTATGCGAATATTAATACATCCCCCTGTATGCAACCCCCCGGATATTTCGAGACAATATTAATGTTTTTGTATAATTATGCAAAACAGTGATTATAACCTCTGCTAAAAAGAATAAATCAACAAATAAAGGGATGCGATTTTTCGCATCCCTTTATTTTGAGATAATAACTGGAATTTTATTAATTATTAAAGGACTTAGCTTTAAAAAATATCTAAAATTAGATATAATAACCTTAAGGTAATCTTTGAAGAAAGGGATGATATAGATGAAGATTGGAGTAATTGGTTTGGGAAGTATTGCCCAGAAGGCTTATCTACCAGTAATTACTGCTAAAGAGGAGTTAGATCTATTTTTTCTTACCCGCAACCAAGAGAAGTTGGAGTCTTTAGCAAAAAAGTATAGAATAAGCAATAAGAGCAGCAACCTCGATGATTTGATAGACTTTGGAGTTGAAGCTGCCTTTGTTCATACGGCTACTACAGCTCATGTTCCTATTATAGAAAGATTATTAAATCATGGTGTCCATGTTTATGTGGACAAGCCTATCTCTTACTCTTTAGCAGAGTCCAAGAGAATGGTAGAATTGGCAAAGGAGAATAATTTAAAGTTGATGGTCGGTTTTAATCGTAGATTTGTACCAATGTACCAACAGTTAAAGAGGGAGTTTACAGCTGAAACTATTTTATTAGAGAAGAATAGGTTAAATAACCCCCAAAACTTTAAAATAGCTATCTATGATGATTTTATTCATGTAATTGATACCATTCGTTTTCTAGCTGAGGGGCAGTTAGCAGATTTGATGATAGATGCTATTTTAGATGGAGAGCTATTAAAGCAGTTAGTAATTAAACTTAAGGGAGAAAGGTTGACTGCTATTGGAATAATGAATAGGGACAGTGGAGTTAATCAAGAAATACTCCAAGTAATCGGTAAAAAAAGAAAGGCTATAATTAAAGACTTGGTAGAGAGAGTTGACTATCAAGGGGGAGAAGAGAGAATAAGTAGAAGTGCTAGTTGGCACCCTACTCTATATAATAGAGGATTTGTAAATATAGTCGATGAATTTATCAAGGTAGTGCAGGAGGATATAGCAATTGATCAGCTTCTTGATGACGCATTAGTAACCCATAAGCTTTGTGAAGAGATTATAGAGAAGATTGAGGAAGAGATTAGTAAGGAATGATAAAGCAAGTAGAAGAAAATTATGTTAGGATGTGATAAAGTGAAGGATGCTTTAGTTATGGGAGGAACAGAGTTTGTCAGTAAAGCAATAGCTAAGTATTTAATCTCCTTAGGATATACTGTAGATATCTTTACCCGTGGTAGAAGAGAGGTCGACTATGAAGGGATTAGAGAGCACTTACAAGGGGATAGGCATTCAGTAGAGGAGCTACAAAGGGAGTTGGGAGATAGGTCTTATAACTATATCTTTGATATCACTGCTTATACTAAAGAAGATGTAGCCAAACTGGTCAAAGTAGTTAAGAGGGATGATTTAAAGAGGTATCTTTTCTGTAGTTCTGGAGCTGTCTATCTACCCAATAAAGGGGTTAGCTCTGAAGATTTTCCAAGAGGAAGAAACCCCCATTGGGGAAGCTATGGCTTAGATAAGGCACTCGCTGAAGACTACCTATTTGATTTATATCATCAGGAAGGCTTTCCAATTACTATCTTTAGACCCACCTATATCTATGGTGAAGGTAATAATCTATATCGTGAAGCTTACTTTTTTGATAGGATTAGAGAGGGATTGGCAATACCTATTCCAGCAGGAGAACAGGAGGTACAGTTTGTCTATATCGGTGATCTGGTAAAGAGTTTTGTCAGTGGAGCTATTTCTGAAGATGCTTTAGGTAAAGCTTATAATCTTACTAATGATAGAACTATTACTTGGAAGAAGCTCTTAACTACAGCTATGGAGGTGGTCGGTAAAGAGGTAGAGCTAGTAGAGGTTGATAAGGCTACCAGAAAGGAATTTAATCTAGTATCCAAGAACTTCTTTCCCTTTAGAAATATCACCTTTTTACTAAGTATAACTAGATTGAAAGAGGATAATTTATATATCCCTAAGACTACTTTAAAGCAAGGGTTAAGCAGGGCCTATCAATGGTACTTAAAAGATAATAACAATGATTTTAATCATTCGATGGACAAAATTGATTTTATCTTAACTAAGCATAAGACCATCTAATTTAAAATAATTTCTAAGAAACCTAGTGGGAATAATTGTTTTAGGTTTCTTTTTCTTTTTGTGGTATGATTAAATAAAAGCTTGAGAATAAGGAGAAAAAACTTATGTTTAAAAGAGTATTTCTAATTTTTATAGCCCTGTTAATGCTATTTTCTAATAATCTATTGGCACAAGGAGACTATGATTATTCCAGCAAGAAGTTCTGGCAAGAACTCTATAGCAAAAATAAGGTTGTTGATTATCCTCTAATCTTTATCCATGGGATAGGTGCTAATATAGACTATTGGAAGCAGAGTATGGAGGCTATTGATCCTGATTATTATGAGATGAGATTTATAGCAGAGGATAAGATTTATCATAATTATGATGGGAAGAAGAAGGATTATACCATCTGGGGGATATCCTATTATACTTTAAATCCTATGGAAGAAGCCCTTAGAGGGAATTTGGACTTATATGCTTTAAGGGTTGAGAAGATGGTGAATCTAATTAAGGATTTAACTGGTAAAGATAAGGTGATTATTGTAGCTCATAGTATGGGAGGTCTTGTTTCTAGAAGGTATATGACCTTAAGCCAAAATAATTGGGATTCAGTCCATAAAATATTAACAGTAGGAACTCCTAATGAAGGGGTCAAGACCTCTGTAGAGCTTGTAGGGCAGCTGGTAGATTTAAAGGAAGGTAGCTTATTTTTGAACAAACTCAATAAAGATTGGCAAAAATTAAGTTTGGACAACTCCGCTAAACTGTGGGGGGTTGTAGGGGGGATAGATAAGAGTATGCCCTTTAATTTAGAAACAGATCCTGATGCTACTGATTCAGCAGGAGCTGGTTTTGTAAGTATAGCTTCTTCAATACCTTATGGAGAATGGAAGAGTGCTGTAGGTGATAATTTTAATATTAGCTATTTTGATACTCCTAATTTTGGATTTAGATTGGCTGTTGATGCTACTCATATGGAACTATTATTTCATCAAGGTACTTTTAGAGGAATAGCCTGGACCTTAACTAATTTTACAGCTAATGAGAAGGGCAGAGAAGAATTCTAATTGCTAACTTTACAAAGAATTACCTTTGCAAATTCCTTTAAAATAAGAGAAAATATAAGAGTGACTTAAGTCTAAGGTTAAGTTTAAGCAGAGTATTTAATCTCTTGTATAACTACTTAATCTTAATTTTAAACTTAATTATAATCTACATTTAATCTACTATTAGCTCTAGTAAAGAGAATTTAAAATAAAATTAGCTACTTAGAAAGGGTTAGAGCCATGCAGAAAAGAAAAAAATATAATAATCTAATTATATATATACTCATATTCACTTTAATCTTCCCAATGCTATCAGGCTTTGTCCTGATTAGTCCTGTTTTTGCTGCCGAAGGGGGCTTGGCAGGATTAACAGGTAACAAAGGGATTATGTCTGTCTTTAAAGGCTTACTGATGTTATTCTTTTTCTCCTTTTTATCAAAGAAGGATGATGCTTCCGAGGTTTTAGATGACTCATACCAGTCTGCTGTTCAAGAAGAACCTAACATCCAAAATGGCTCTTCTTCAGCCCAACGTTTGGATGTGACAGCAGAGGACTTTGATTGGTTGGCTAAAGGGGTTTATTCTGAGTCTAGAGGTGAACCCTTTGAAGGTCAGGTTGCAGTAGCAGCTGTTATTATCAATAGAGTATTAAGCTCTGAGTTCCCTAATACAGTGGAAGGTGTTATTTTGGAAAGACCAGGTGGTAGAGCCTATGCCTTCTCTGCTGTATTAGATGGACAGATTCATTTAACTCCTGATAAGACAGCATATCAGGCAGTAGATTACGCTCTTAAAGGGTGGGATCCCACTGGTGGGGCTTTATACTATTATAATCCTGTTAAAGCTACTGCTAGCTGGATTTTTGAAAATACTACTCCAAAAATTACAATTGGAAACCATATCTTTGCTGATTTAAAGAAGTAAAAATTTATAAAAAGAGGGCATCCTAAGTAAAGGGTGCTCTTTTACATATACATTATTATCAGCTATAGCTGATAATAATTGAGATTAATTATTAAAATAATCGATTAAAAGAGGAGAATGGGTTCAATTCAAGAATTATAAGATAAGTAAATTGTTTAATTATTGTTTAATTTAGGTTTTACTATTTAAATATTTTGGAAGGGAGGTTATTAAGGTGAGATATACGAAATGGTTGACTAGAACAGCAATCTTATTAGCCTTGACTTTGGTAGTTCAGGCCTTAGGATTTCCTCTTTATGTAACAGGTCCTTTGGTCAATATGATGTTATTATTGGCTACAATATTGGTCGGTTTAGAGAGTGGTCTATTAATCGGAGCTCTTACTCCATGGATAGCTCTGTTAAGAGGTATCTTACCACCACCTTTGGCAGTAATGATTCCCTTTATTATTATCGGTAATCTATTATGGGTCTTAATCTATCATTTCTTAGCTAAGAAGAATAAATACCTAGGGGTTGGACTAGCTGCTTTGAGTAAATATGGGGTGTTGGCTTCAGCTGTCAACTTCTTAGTAAATGTACCACCTAAGATAGCTACTGTAATGCAAATTCCTCAATTACTTACAGCTTTAGCAGGAGGATTATTGGCATTATCTATAGTCAGAGCTATTAATCTTAGTGATATTATTAAAGAGAATTAATTTGTTTATAAAGACTTATTTTCAGCTACAGGCTTTAACCTGTAGCCTTATTAATATCTGGTTTAACTTATAGATTTGATTAGAGAGGAAGAATGATATGGAGAATTATTTATTAGCTATCTTTGCAGGAATACTATTAGGAATCCCTTTTAAATTTCCTAGCTTAGCTTTACTAGCTTGGGTAGGATTGATTCCACTTTTATTTGCTTTAGAGAATAATAAAGGAAAGGCTTCCTTTAAATTAGGTTGGACAACTGGAATGGTCTTCTTGGCTATCAGCAGCTATTGGCTATTAATCTCTGTAGCCAACTTTAGTGACTATCCTTTGATAGTCTCTACATTGATCTTTGTTGTTGCAATAGCGATTGTTAGTCTTTATTTTGGGTTATTTGCTCTGCTCTTAAATAGTCTCAAAGGCAAGATATCTATACTAATTATTACACCTCTAGTCTGGACTGGAGTAGAGTTTTTAAGGACTGTCTTTTCATTTCAGTTCTTATTTGCTTTTTTAGGTTATTCACAGGCTTTTATCCCTCAGCTGATTCAATTAGCCCAGTATGGTGGGGTATATCTAGTTACTTTTATCATCAGTCTTGTTAATACTCTTCTTTATGTAGCTTTAAAAGAGAGAAAGATTAAATATTTACTTACAGCAGCTCTGATTTTTGCTCTCTTATTTACTTATGGTAATACTACCTTAAAACAAGAGGTAGTGGCTAAAAAAGAGTTTACAGTAGGGGTTATGCAGCCTAATATCCCCCAAGAGATGAAATTAAGCAGGGATAAGCAAGGGGAGGTTATTAATAAGATATTGAACTTAACCTCACAGGAATTGGCAAAAGGAGACCCAGATTTAATGATTTGGCCAGAAACAGCTATTTTAAGAGGGTATTATGAGGATAGAAAGTTTCCTTATGCCTTTTACCGAGACAACCCACTCTTTATCGGTGGTCATATTAGGGAGAATGGTCATTATCTAAATAGTGCCTTTCTAGTGGATAGTAATCGGGATATAGTTCAACGTTATAGTAAGGTCAAGCTTGTTCCTTGGGGCGAATATGTACCTTTTCCTAAATTAATACCAGATATCATTGAAACAACCTTAAATCATATTACTCCAGGTAATAAATTAGTTGCTTTTAATTTAAAGGGAGTTACTTGGATTAGTCCTATTTGCTCAGAGATACTAAATCCTTTTTACATTAGAAAACTATATCAACAGAATGACTTTATGATTAACATCTCTAATGAAGCTTGGTTTGGTAAGAGTCATGCCTCTTTACAGGTTCTACAAGCAGCTATCTTTAGAGCAGTAGAGCATAGAACACCTGTAGTTAAGGTTGGTAATACAGGAATTAGTGGGGTAATAAGTCAACGAGGTGAAATTTTAGCAAGAACCAAGATATTTAAAACAAAAACTTTTACCTTTAATCTACCTATCTCTGAACGTAAAGAGACCTTTTATGATAAGTTTGGAGATGTTTTTGGATGGCTTAATTTAATTGTAACAGTATCATTATTGATTATTCATAACAGAAATAAGATTAATTTCTTTAAAAATATAAATAATTCTAAAAATAATTAAAGAGTAGCGATTATCGCTACTCTTTTTCTTATGGTGTAATTTGTAAATTATAGAGGTGCTAAGAAGAGTATTTTAGTCTCTGTTTATTTTAGAGTATTATTATGATATAATATAAAAAAGTAAATATTTATATATATTAGAAATTTATTCTATAAACATGGCGATTTATATACAAATCATAAAATAGATAATGATAAAGATTATTAGAGGAAAAATCAAAGTTACAGTATTTATACAGAATATTATGAAAATTGCTCTACATATTATAATCATAGTAGCTATTACTGTAATACTTACAAGTTCAATTATCTTTAATACTGTTTATATCTGATCCATTTAATAATTTTGAATATCTAACTCCAAATATTTTGTATAAGACTGATTAAATAAATACTAAATTTTAGGAGGCTAAGAATGAGAAGAAGAGAAGGGATCAATTTAAGGTTAATGATGTCTGTCTTGATGATTTGTACTGCAGTAGTCTTTATGTATACAGTAGTAGCCGCAGCCAGTGTTCAGATGGAAAGATTAGATCGTGGGGCTGTGGCTGTAAAAGTAGATAATGGTGTCTATGTAGGGTGGCGTATGTTAGGTATAGAGTCGATGGATGTTGGCTATAATTTATACCGGGGTAGCACAAAGCTTAATTCTACTCCTATTACTTCTAGCACTAATTATCTTGACACAAGTGGCACTACTAGCTCAACTTATTCTGTAAGTGCCGTTGTCGATGGTGTTGAGCAGCCTAGATCAGCGGAAGTATCTGTTTGGGGAGCAGATTATATGTCTATTCCTCTAAATATTCCAGCAGACGGGACAACTCCTGATGGAGTTTCATATACTTATAGTGCTAATGATGCTAGTGTAGGTGATCTTGATGGTGATGGAGATTATGAGGTTGTTATTAAATGGGATCCATCTAATTCTAAAGATAACTCACAAAATGGCTATACAGGAAATGTATATCTAGATGCATATACCTTGGAAGGTGAGCAGCTATGGAGAATTGATTTGGGAAGAAATATTTGAGCAGGTGCTCATTATACCCAATTTATAGTATATGATCTAGATGGCAATGGTAGGGCAGAGGTGGCTTGTAAAACAGCAGATGGGACAGTTGACGGTGAAGGTAATGTTATTGGAGACTCTAGTAGAGATTATAGAAATTCAGCAGGACGAATTTTAGAGGGTCCTGAGTATCTAACTATATTTGAAGGTATTAGTGGAAAGGCTTTAGTAACAACTGATTATTTACCAGCAAGAGGAACTGTATCTGACTGGGGAGATAGCTATGGTAATAGAGTAGATCGTTTTCTAGCAACACCAGCTTATCTTGATGGTCAGAGACCAAGTCTTGTTATGGCTAGAGGTTATTACACAAGAATGGTATTAGTAGCTTGGGATTGGAGAGATGGTCAGCTGACAAAGCGCTGGACCTTTGATTCAAATAATAATCCAGCTTACTATGGCCAAGGTGATCATGACATAAGTGTATGTGATGTTGACTTTGATGGAAGAGATGAGATTATTTATGGATCAGCAGCTATAGATGATGATGGCACCGGATTATATTCAACAGGATCTGGACATGGAGATGCCCTACATCTAAGTGATATGAATCCTGATCGCGATGGCTATGAGATATGGCAGGTACATGAAGAACATCCAGATTCAGCTTTACGTGATGCAGCAACTGGATTAACTATATTCAGTTTGCCAGCTTCTTCAGATGTTGGGCGTGGGATGGCTTCAGATATTGACCCCCGTTATAAAGGTTATGAATTATGGTCATCTGCAAGTGGAGGTGTCTATTCTGTAACAGGATCAAAGATTACTTCATCAATGCCTGCTTCTATAAATTTTGGAATCTGGTGGGATGGAGATCTATTAAGAGAATTACTTGATGGTGATAAGCTTGATAAATGGGATTATAATAACGGAAGATCAAATAGACTAAAGACCCTATATCTTAGTCCTTATAATGGTGCTAAAAATAATGGAACAAAAGCTAACCCATGTCTAAGTGCAGATATATTAGGTGATTGGAGAGAAGAAATCCTGATCAGAACAGCAGATAATACTAAACTTAATATCATTACAACAACTGCTTTAACTAATCATCGTATCTATACCTTAATGCATAATCGTAAATATAGACTCAGTATTGCCTGGCAGAATGTTGGTTATAATCAACCTCCCCATCCTGATTATTATTTAGGTCAAGGCATGAGCACCCCAACAATGCCAGATATTTATTTAGTAGATTTTGAGGGTTATTACAAGATAGAAAACCGTAATGTATCAAATATGTATATTGATGGTATGGGAAGAACTACAGATGGTAGTGATGTCGGTCAATATAGTGGTAGTATTAGTTTTAATCAACAGTGGGAGGTTATTCATGCCACTGGGCCATACTATAAGCTAAAAAATCGTAGCACTGGTCTATTTTTAGATGGGATGGGACAGACGGCTAATGGTTCTATTGCAAGCCAGTGGAGTAGCAGCCCATCCTATAATCAGCAATGGGAGATTATCAACTTAGGCAATGGCTATTATCAGTTTAAAAATCGTTATAGTGGAATGATGTTAGATGGTGCTGGAACAACTACTGATGGTGCTTCATTAAAGCAATGGAGCGTTAGTAGTCATTACAACCAACAATGGAAGCTGTATAAGCAGTGATAATGTTGATTTTATATAAATAATAGTAAAAGAATATATCATTAATAGTTCATAAAAAGATCGGAAGTTTTTACTTCCGATCTTTTTATTTGGTGTGATTTGTAAGTGTTAAAAGCTTAGCTATCTATTAAATTTCCCTAGCTTTGTTTTGATCAATGATCTCATTATAGATAGCATCTTTTTTCTTAGTTGTTTTTGTAAAGAGCTTACTGAGGGCAGCTAAAATAATAACTAAGTCAATAAACAACATAAGTAAGATAGTTACTTGTCCTAAAGTAAAACTCTGTAAATCAGTAAAATCAATACTTGCTAGTTCTTGTGGGTTTTGAGAAGTAATATAAATTAATAAAGCTACAATATACAAAGAACTATTAGAGATAAATCTGAAGAATAAATTAAGCACTTCTTGTGAGTCTTTTTCATGATTAGATTTTAGATTTTTTAAAAGAATTGTCCCTTGGGCTAAGATCATTATTACAAAAGAAACTCCTATTACTAACTCTATATTCATCAAAATCTCTCCTCCTTTTAATGTAGTTTTAAGCTAAAATAAAAATAATTGCCAAGCTTTTATTAAAATCCTATATTAATATTTTAACATATTACAGAGACTTTTCAATATAAATCAAGTTGCTGGCCTAATTAGATTTTGAAATTCACTAACTAAAGAGGAGGATTTTATTGAAGTTTTCCTTATAGTCTGTTATAATTATCTTTGATTTAATAATATTATATATATAATTGAATAGAAGCACTGGGGGTGCCTCTAGGCTGAGAAGAGCTTTGCTCTAACCCTTAAACCTGATTGGGATAATACCTGCGTAGGGAAGTGGAAGTATAATATTAATTGTAACCACTCTCTTAAGAGTGGTTTTTTATATAGATAAGCTAATTTAATATAGAAGGGATGATATTGATGGAGAATATAAAGATTAGAAAACTAACAGAGTTGGGGGTTGCTTTGGCTTTAGCTACTATTTTAAGCTTTTTAAAGCTTTATGAGATGCCCCAAGGTGGTTCTGTGACCCTTGAGATGATTCCGATTATATTTATTGCTTTACGCTGGGGTTGGAGAGAAGGGTTCTTTCTAGGTACTACATATGGTCTGTTGCAATTGTTACTGGGAGCTAGTATCTACTATCCTCTACAAGCAATTCTTGATTATCCTTTAGCTTATGGTCTTGTGGGGTTAGCGGGATTAGTTGCTAAATTAATTACTAAGAGTTCTTTTAAAGTCAGATCTATTTTGATAAGTATGGCAATAATCTTAGGCTCTAGCTTTAGATTCTTAGCCCATGTGATTTCAGGGGTAGTCTTTTTTGGGGAGTATGCCCCTGAAGGTATAGATGTCTGGGTTTACTCTTTAGGTTATAATGCAAGCTATATGATTCCTCAAATCGTAATAACGATAATAGCTATGGTACTATTAAGTAAAGGATTAGAAAACACCCCTCTAGCTACTATCAATAAGAGTCAGGAATTAAAATAGTGGAGCGAGCAATCCTATTTATCAACGGGGAGCTAATAGGTGATGATGATTTTTATTTAAATTATATTAAAGCAGCAGATAAAGTAGTCTGTGCCGATGGAGGAGCGGATCATGCTTATAAATTAGGGCTAATTCCTGATTTGATTTTAGGTGATTTGGATTCAATCTCTTCTAAGGCGTTAGAACATTATCAAACAGAACAGGTCGAATTTGCTAAATATCCTGTAGCTAAAGATAAGACCGATACTCAACTTATTTTGGAAGAGTTAATTGGACTAGAGTATAAAGAGATTATTATCTTTGCAGGTCTTGGCGGACGTCTAGATCATACTTTGGCTAATCTCTATCTCTTAGATTTCTTAGTAGAATTTGATACTAAAATTAAATTCATCAGTCCTAAAGAACAGGTAGAGATAGTTTGTAAAGAAAAGATTCTAGTAAATGAAGTTGACAAGACTCTCTCTTTATTACCTTTAAGCGATGAAGTAACAGGGGTTTATTTGGAAGGTTTTAAGTATGGACTAGAGGATGCCAGTTTTAAGCGAGGAGACACTTTGGGCTTGAGTAATATCGTACAAGAGAGTCCGGCTAAGATAAAACTAGCTAGTGGTAAACTGTTGATGATAATTAATAATTAAATAGTAAGTTATGAGGCTAACCTACACTGGTTAGTCTTTTTTATTTATTAGAATTATAATGAATTCACATATTCGGTCTTCTTTTAATATATTAGTATAATAACTGCTTTGTTATACAGGAGGTTATAATGACAGATTATTATACAGGAAGAACAAGGGGTGGGGAGAAGTACACTTTGACTTATCTTGTTGATGTTGATTGGGATAAATGCATCGGTTGTGCTGCTTGTGTTAAGGCCTGTGGGCAAGATGTATTGATGATGGTCAACACCTCTTCTGGTTACAAGGCTAAATTATTAGCACCTAGTAAATGTTTAGGTGAAGGTCATTGTATGAAAAAGTGTCCTACAGATGCTCTTCAATTAGAATTTATAGAAGTTAAAGAAAATGGAGAAGATACTTCTGATAGAAAAAGAAAGTAAACTTTATTTTCTATCCACTATATGTTAAACTAACATAGATAAAGAAGATAGTCTATTAAACAGGAGGTAAATTAGATGTCGGCAGAAGAGTGTGTTTTAAAGGAAAAGATTTGTAATGACTGTGGAGAATGTTTAGTTTGTGACTTAGATAGAAGTAAGGAGTGTAATAACTGTATGGACTGTATCGATATCGAAGCAGACTTTAGTGCAATTGAGATAGATGATATCATTTATGATGAGGAGTAAGTGGAATAACAGTTAACTAGAAGCTCTTGCTGATTTAGCAAGAGCTTTAATTTTAAGGAAGAATATTAGTTTGTCCAACTAGTGAGGTGAATGAGATGAAAACTAGATTGTCATATATGGGCTTGGCTTTGTTTTCTTTTATATTAGGTCTGTTGATTGTAGTGTTCTTTTCCAACTATTATTTCATTAGAGGTGTACTTGGAGATTTGCTTATTGTAGTCTTTACATACTCCTTGATTAAGTCTTTTTATCAAGTTGATTCTAAGCTTCTTAGCTTTATAGTAATATTAACCTTCTTTATGGTAGAGGGGTTTCAATATTTGAATCTTATCAAGTATATAGGTCTATCTGAAAATAAAATAGCCAAAATAGTGTTAGGAGCAACCTTTGATCCTATTGATTTACTCTTTTATCTTTTAGGAGGGCTTCTCGTTTACTACATAGATATAAAGTTAATTGATTCTGAGCAAAAGAAGATAAATAATATATAATAGAATCTAAAATTCATTCAATAATTATCAAAAACAAGATTACTTTGAGATGTACAAATCCACAGTAAAAATTATAATTTTGCATTTTTAAGCTCTGTGCTTTAGTGTGATAAAGTGTAGTTTTTGGCTGATAGCACTCATTAAATCAATATATAGAACATGAAAAAAATTGAATTAATTTAGCAACGAATTAATGCCAATTCTACGAATCAAAAACAGAAGTTATAAATCAATATTTTTAAGTACTTATTGTTTTAAATTCGAGATAATTAGTAAGATTCGTTGCTAAAAGATTATTTTTATTCTTTAAGAATTAATCATGCTTTTTAATATGAAATATTAATCGGTTTCTATATATTTTCTATAGAATAATTACAAATAATGCTATTGATAATACAATTTCAAATATCGATAATAAATCCTAGGTTACCACATAAGAAAAAGATGATAAAGATTAAATAAGATGGAGTGTTGTGTTTTAGTTTAGAAACTAGTGTACATGAATCAAAAGAGGGGAGTGGGATTATACCTTTATATTATTTCGCAAAATGTGAATTTTGCGAAAATAGAAAGAAAAAGAGGATTAAAAACTTGGTAATTTGAATTATATCGTTAAAAATATTATAATTTAGATATACAGAGCAATTTAATATCTTGGAGGTGCAATTACTTTGCAACAAAACTTAAAATATAGACAAGCAGTTAAGAGCTTTATGAAATACCTAATAGCCGAACGTGGTTATTCCAAATTAACTATCAAAGAATATAAATCTGATTTAAATCTATTTGCTAGATATCTTGAAGATGAATTTGATTGTAATGTTGATCGACTGACTATAGATGAAATCAATCAGTTTCAATTAGCCGAATTTTTAAGTGACATCATCTTAATCAATGATAATTCAGCTGCAACCCGTAATCGTAAATTATATAGTTTGCGTTCCTTCTTCAATTTTTTGGTTAAAAGAAATCTATTACCCCATAACCCAACTTTAGCTATAGATGCTACTAAGGTCAATTTAAAATCTGAGCCAGTCTACTTAAAAGGAACTGATATTAATGATTATCTAAAAGCCATAGAAAACTATAATTCTAAAGCTCGTAGCCGTGATTTGGCGATTAATAAGATGTTTTTATACTGTGGATTACGTATCTCTGAGCTAGTCAACTTAGATCTTGATGATATCAATTATGAGGATAACTCTATTAAATTCTATGGTAAAGGTAATAAAGAGCGCTATGTCCCTCTACATGAAGAGGTTATCTTGGCCGTTAAAAACTATTTGCCAGATAGAGCCCAAATTGAAGCAAATAATGATGATGCTACTCAAGCCCTGTTCTTATCAAATCGTGGTAACAGAATCAATATACGAACAGTTCAAATGATGGTTAAAAAATATGCTAAGCTTGCTGGGGTCAAGAATGCTAATGACGTAACCCCTCATAAATTACGCCATACATTTGCTTCTATGTTATATAAAGAGACTAAGGATTTAAGAGTTTTACAGGAATTATTGGGTCATAGTAACATCTCTACAACCCAAATCTATACCCATACTGACAAAGAAGAACGTAAACGTGCTGTTGAACAACTACCAAAACTATAACTACATTATACCGAAGGTATCCTTAAGAGTGTTCTCATAATCTCTAAGATTATAAGTAGCTATCATTACTATAGTGTCCATCGTGTCTATCAGGAAGTCTTCATCGACATTGTTATAATTTTCACTAACTTCCTCGATGTCTTCTAGAATTACTTCTAGATTCTTAATCTCTTCCTCTATCTTATATATAGGATCTAATTGATAGTTTTGATACTGCTTTATAATAAACTTAACTTCTTCTTCTTCTGGAAAATTATCAATTAATTCGATATTAAGTTTATTAATCTCTATCATCTTATTTAATAATTTACGCCCTGTCTTTAACAGTTGTAAATCCTGATATTCCTGATAAATCACATAATCCGATAGATTTATCATATCTTGTAGTAAATTAAATTGATGGTCCATTAACTTTTCATAGTCATTGCTGATATTTTGAATGTCTGTTGTTGTCATGCTATCACCTCTGTTGTGTTATTACTAATACCTTATACTTTAGATTGCCCTTTATCTTAAGAACAAATACATTTCCAGTATAAAAAGCTAAAAATCGAACACCCTAATATTAGGAGGTGATTTTATGGCAAACATGAAATGCATTGAGGTTGCCTGTAATGTAAACAATTGCCATTATTATGGAGAAGGAGATATCTGTACAGCAAGTAAAATCCAAGTAAGCAATATTGAATTTGGAACTAAGATGGGTGATATGGAGGCTGGTAGACTTGACAAGCCTGCACCATCTGCTAATTCCCACTCTACCCAATGTGTGACCTTTAAACCTAAACAATAACAAAATTTACTACTGAAAAGACGGAGTTATTCAACTCCGTCTCTCTTTATCTTTAACTATTAATAATTTATATATTTCTTTAAGTTCTGCCTCTTCAAAAGCTGTAATTTGATTCTTGTCCCGTTTAGCCTTTAAGTTTTTGGCAACTCTAATTAGATGCTCTATCTCGCTATCTTTCATACCTCCTCCCCCTTAATAAGTACTACTTAATCCAATATATTTAAGATAAAGCAATTTCGTTACTGTTAACGGTAACTAAAAAGGTCACCTAGCTAGGTGACCTTTTTAGAATCAATTAGTAGAACTTAATTTAAGATCAACTCAATCAAAGAAGCCATTGACCTTCTCCTTTAAAGCTTCAATCGATAAGTTATTTTCAACTATTAAATCCTTCAACTCTTCAATTGTATTAGTTATCTCAACCTTAATCCTCTTAAATTCTTCACTATCAGCGACATACTCTTTAGACAATCTAAGAGCTTCGGAGAATTCATTTAAAGCTTCTTTAAATAGTTCTTTAGCCTTATCATCCTTATCTTTTTTGAACAGATCCTTGGCTTCTAATAATCTTTCATAAGAATTTCTAAACTTCAACTTAACCTTATCCTTCTTAGAAGCAAATAAGTAACTGATACTCTCTTCTGTCTTATCTAAGAAATAAAAAGGTGAATCAGGGCCAAGTCCCTTTTTAGGTAGAGGTTCTTCTTCTTTAGCTAGAACAGGAATAGTAATTAGAGCAAATAATAGTGTGATTATAATTGTCTTTTTTAGCAACCTTCTCACCTCCCTTATAATTTATTCCACAGCAAAATCCTTAACCCTCTTTAAATTTCTATAATTATTCTTAATCGACACTGCTATTTATTAATAGAAAAAGTAATAATTATAATCCTTACCTTAATAGACTATAGTATATATTAACGTCTTACCCCCAACTACCTAATAAAAAAAGGAGTGATTATAATAAAACAACAGTCATTAATTAAAGGTGCCTTTATTCTGATGATAGCAGGTCTTTTAAATAGGGTTTTAGGCTTTATCTTAAGAATCATACTAGTTAGAATAATTGGTGATGAGGGATTGGGACTATTTCAGATGGTCTTTCCTATCTTTGTAACCTGTTCTATCATCACTACCCTTGGACTACCAGTAGCCATTTCTAAATTCGTCTCTAAAGAGGTTGCTCAAAATAGATATCGCAATGCCCTAAAGATTTTTAAAATTTCATTGTTGATTGTAGTAGGTAGTACTATACTAGTAGTATCACTATTTGCTAAAAATACCGATTTTATTGCAGCTAATCTGTTAAACGATACTAGAACCAACCATATTCTATTAGCAATTACACCAGCCTTACTATTTGTTAGTATCTCATCAATCCTAAGAGGCTTCTTTCAAGGCTTAAGGATTATGACACCCACAGCTATTTCACAAATCATTGAGCAGATAGCCAGAATGACTATCACTTTATTACTGTTGGCAAAGCTGATAGATACTTCCTTAAAATCTAAAACTCTAGCCCCAGCAATCGGAACATCGGCAGGAGAGTTTGTAGGATTATTAACTCTAGGGGCTATCTTTATGTATTACTTACCTCAGCTACGCAAATATAGAGATAATAAAAAAGCTGAATCTACTATAACTATCGTTAAAAATTTAATGAAGTTTGGCATACCGATTACTATTGGTAGAATAGTAGCTTCATTAATGTATACTGTCGAAGCAATCACCATTCCAGGAAAATTACAGCAGGTTGGCTATAGCATCTCTGAAGCTACATCTTTATACGGACAACTTTCGGGGATGGTCTTACAGCTTATCTACTTACCGACTATTATCACTATAGCCTTAAGCTCTAATCTAGTTCCAGCTATCTCTGAATCCTTAGCCCAAAATAATGAGCAGGCTATTAGAAAAAGGGCTCATGAAGCCATTAGATTGACCTTCTATTTTGGACTATTGGCTGTAAGTATCCTCTTTATAGTCCCTAATGAAATCTGTAATTTATTCTTTAACCATCCTCAAAGTGGAGATGTTTTAAGAATAATAGCAATTCCAGCTATCTTCTTATATTTAGCACAGATCTCTGGAGGAATTTTACAAGGCTTAGGCAAACCAAATTTAGTGGTAAAGAACTCAGTGCTTGGCTTGTTAGCAGAGATAGGGATGATCTATTCAGTTATTTACTTCCCCTCTACCCTTGCTTTTAAGATAATTACCCTAGCAATTGGAATTAGGTATTTGATTGTTGCTGTATTGAACTTTAAGTCAATCTCTAAATTTGTAAAGTTAAAACTGCCTATCAATCATCTCTTTATCAAACCACTATTAGCAAGTACTATAGTCTTTTTAACCTTAAGACAGGTCTATCAAATGATGGACTATATCTCTTCTAGTTCTGTATTGAGCTTAAGTACTTCCATCATTATAAGTACCCTCTTTTACTTTGCCTTCTTGGTCTGGACTAACGGAATCAGTAGCGATGATTTCAAAAAAATTAAATAGCTATAGCATTGATAATAATAGCCACAGGTTTAAACCTGTGGCTCAAAATTTGTTGTATACTTTATTTGATTTTCTCCATAGTAAAACCAGTATAAGCATAAATGATAGAAATAATCGGTGTAATCAAACACAGGAAGGAATAAGGCAGATATTCTAATACTGGTACATCTAAGGTATTAGCAATAAAGGCCCCACTTAAGCCCCAAGGGACTATCGCATTAAATAATGTCCCTGAATCCTCTAATACTCTAGAAAGATTCTTAGGAGCTAGCTTCAACTTCTGATAGGCATGAGCATACATCTTACCTGGTAAAATAATAGATAAGTATTGGTCTGCCAATAAAATATTAACCCCTAAACAGGTCAAGACTGTAACTAGGACAAGGTTTCCTCGACTCTTGACCATAGTAGATATCTTCTTTAAAATCACCTTTAACACCCTAGTCTTATCAAGTACCCCTCCAAAGGATAGAGAGATTAAGATTAAAGAGACAGACCAGAGCATATTATGTAAGCCACCTCTAGTTAGAAGTTTGTCGATAAACTCTACCCCACTTTGACTCTGATAACCATAATGCATCACATTAATCACTTCTGTTAAACTAGCTTCCTGAAATATCATTCCAAACACTCCCCCTAGCAATGTAGCCAAGAGTAAAGTAGGTAAAGCAGGAGATTTTCTAATAGCTAACAGGACTACCAAAATCGGTGGAATCAATAAGACTGGACTGATATAAAAAGCTCCATTTAAATTATTTAAGATTATATTAATCTTCTCAGCATCGATTGCCCCTGTCGTATATTTAGCACCTAAAATCCAATATAGAATTAAAGATATAATCAAACTAGGAGTTACAGTATAGAACATATGCTTGATATGCTCAAATAAAGTACTCTCTGCTACTGCTGGGGCCAAATTCGTAGTATCAGAAAGGGGAGACATCTTATCTCCAAAAAAAGCACCAGAGACGATTGCTCCTGTAGTTATAGGCAGAGGAATATTCAAGCTTTGAGCAATGCCGATCAAGGCCACACCAACAGTTCCAACAGTTGTCCAAGAGCTGCCTGTAGCTAAAGATACAATCCCACAGATTAATACTGTAGCTACTAAGAATATCTTTGGTGATAATAAGTTTAAGCCATAATAAATCATAGTCTGTACCGTCCCACTTAAAATCCAAGTTCCAATTACAGTTCCAACGATCATTAAAATCAAGATAGAAGGTAAGCCGATATTAATTCCTTTGATGATACTATCCTGTATCTCCTTCCATGAATAACCTAGATATAACGCTACTATTGCTACTATAGCTGTAGAGAATAATAATGGAATTTGAGGAGCTACTTTCAACCCTAAAATCCCTACACTTAAAATTAGAATACTTACTGCGATTACGATTAAAGCTAAGAGTATATTTGGTTCCTTGCTATTCATCTGCTTTCATCTCCCTTGAAATTAATTTAACATAAAAAAGACCCCCATCTCAGGAGGTCTATCATAGATTTACCAACTAGCTTTCTTAACTCCTGGTAATTTACCTTCGTGAGCTAGTTCTCTAAAACAGAGTCTACATAATTCAAATTTGCGGATAACACCATGAGGTCTTCCACACTTACGGCATCTGTGTTCTTTTCTTGTAGAAAATTTAGGTTTTCTATTTGCTTTATTGACTTTTGCTTTACGAGCCACAATATACCCCCTTTCTATCTAGGAAATTCCTTTATTAATATCTTATTTTGATTAAATTATCAATTAGAAAATATCAATTTATTATAACATATATCGATTTATAATACAAATTCGATCGCTATTAAGCTTAAAACCTCTATAATTATCTAAAATCTATCATAATATAACTTTAAATTAAAGTAATTAAAATACTCATAATTACTATCGGTAAAGAGATAATAATCAATTCTAGTCCACGATTTAAATTATCACCTCCTTTTTCCCTTCCCTCTTTACTTTCCTTAATCTTAAATAGAAATTCCTCTTTAATAGCTAGAAAAGAAGCTAAAACTAACAGAATTAAAAATTCACTAAATAAAGCATTACTGATCTTGATTAATGTCAAAGGTATCCCTCTTATTATCGAGATTAACAACAGAACAACTATAGTAGCTCCTATAAAGATACACCCTGTTATCAATAATTTCTTTATTCTCTCTTTCATTTAAAGATCTCTCCTCTCTAAAATTACTTAAACTTAGCCTTAACCTTACCTTGGTCTGCGACTTTATAGAAAAATCTTTTCTATAAATCACTCACACCTATTTATCCACTGCATATCATGTGAATAGAGCGGGTAAAGAAAAGAAATCAACTCATTTATTAACATAAATAACATTATATTCTTCACAGATTTATAACTAAGCTCATATTATAATAACAAATAATCACAAGAAATCAATAGTTAATCACTGATAATCTAAATTAATAGTATTTAATGTTAAAACAAATATATTTTTCATGTGCCATTTAGGCAGTCCTTTGAATATTATAACCTATCAAGTCTCTAGTCTATCTTTAATATGAAAGGGGATTGTCTATGGATTTTAATACCTTGGTTAATGTGACTATTGAACTGTTCAATATGAATAATAGACAATTAGGAGAATTACAGAATTTTTTACATAATTTAATAGGTAATAAATTAAGAAGGGAGGTAAAGTTTCTAATGGACGAACAGTTTATTGATAATAAAAAGATTGAAGTAGATTTATCAGATCAAAGAGTAGATATTGTTGACTTAACAGAAGAGAATCTATTTACAGATAGCTTAACTGATGATAATTTAACTAAGCAGGTCAGACAGATACTTGAAGATGATCAGATTATGAGTAAGATAAATATTGAAAATATAATTGAAGAAAAATTGAATAATCCTGCAATAATAGAGGAATTAAAGGAATTGAAGATGGAATTTAATACATTAAAAGAAGAGTTAGTTGATCAACAGGAATCAATTATTGAAATTGCCCTTCAGAAGATGAAAGAAGAAAATTCTTTGAAAGGAGGTGATAAAATGGCTGATGAAAAAGTAACGCTTGAACAGGTTGATTGTCCTGGCTGTCCAGAAGGATGTGGTGATATTGGGGATTTAAACCCATGTGACACTCCACTTGAAACTATAAGCTTTTGTTGTACCTTAGTTATTCCAGGTGGCTTTACTATACCAGTACCTCCAGAAGAGAGAGCTGCATATATTGAAGATAACTTTGATATCGCTGCTTACTTCTTAGAAGATGAAGGATGCTTTAGCTGTAGAACAATTGATTGTGTTGTTGTTGCAGGTACTTTTGG
>Ga0163224_100005_pt1 | contig 53524 bp, 67 predicted proteins | sample MSEWel2016_03_03_FD_113141 | JGI IMG/M metagenome (GOLD analysis project Ga0163224, IMG submission 113141) | Subsurface microbial communities from deep shales in West Virginia, USA - MSEEL Well Study Marcellus 5H_2016_03_03 ... | reverse complement strand
GTCATCGAGCGGTCAGAACTTGTGTGATCGACGGCCTCCTTGAAAGCGTTGACGGCAACATGCTTGCCAAGCAACTCAATATTTTTTAGCTTGTCCGGCCATTTGATCTTCTTCAGAAAGGCAATCGCGTTCTCCGGGTCGCTCTGTCCTGCGCGCACCTCCTGCACGTCAAACGATGAAAGATAGGTGCGCCAGGTCTTGGGCCACTCACTCAGGGGCTTGAGCGTCCAGTCGTCGTTCAAGATGTCGCCAATGTCCATCTCGTCAATAGACTTGAGGCGGTGGAGGACATAAGAGGCATCAACCTCAGCGCGCTTACTCACAGCAGCCCTGAGCTCCGCTATCCTTGCCTTAACCTTGCTGTTGTCCATCAATTCGCAGGCTCTGCGCCACACCGTAGCTTCAACCATATTCTCAGCGTTATACGCACGCCGGTAGGCTTCGCTCGCATTACCCGTCTCGACATACGCAAGACAAAACAGTTCCTGCTTTTGTGTAAGTTTCTGGCTCATGCTCTAATTATCTGCAACTGTGGGGAAAAGGTGAAATTCTGCGGGGGATGGAAGAAAGATGGGAGGGTCTCCCCGGCACTCACCGGGGCTTTTTACTGCTTGGTGCGTTGTTCACTCATCCAGCGCGTCGTAGGCATGAACAATGCCACAACTCCGGCACATAACACCATCCGGCCTTGCGAAATATGTCTGGCTCCCACACTGGCAGGTGTAGAGGCTGATTCCTTCATCAGGTTCAATCTCAACTGAAATGTGGCCGGCCGGGATGCCACAGCTTGGACACTCAAGCCCTCTGATGACACCAATGGGGGAAACCGCCGCCCAGCCGTGCCCACAGTGCCCGCATTCGGCCCATGCGCTTAGGTAGGGGCCGGAGTTGCGTTTCTCGTCCAGGGCGATAACCTTACCGCTCATGCCTGCCTCCAGTCGTGTGCTGCATCCTACGTTCGATCAGCATCCTGGGTTCAGCTTCGCACGCACGGCTGCGTCTTTTGCTTCTAGCAGTTTACGCAACGCAACGGTGCGCTCAGGCCCGGAGTCCACCAGGGCGCACATTGAACACGCCAGCTCATGAAAGCCTGAAGAAACAGTTTGAAGATGTTCCGGCAGGTGTCCAAACTCAAACCATTTCAGCATTCTCTCTTCGTTCATAATTCGTCCCTCACTTAAAATTGCGCCCATTGAAACTACGCGCCAAAGTGTGCTTGCATCAGAGGCATGGCGCGTCAATCACTTCTTAGTTTTCCGCCGCCTTTTCTGCACAACCTTGTGTCGCTCTCTATTCTTGCCAACATGGTAATATCCGCAGTGTTCACAGAAGTAAATATCAAGGAAAGCATCTGCCATCTTCGCTTCAACTTTTGCGCCGTCTGACGTCGCGTGTCTTTTCTTCCCACGGCATTGCGCGGCGATTCGGTCACGTTTTTTGAGATCAAGAAGAGTGTCGGAGGATGGGGCGCGGGCTCTTCTCCACGTGCAACCTAGAACCTTTGTAATCTCATCGCTATTCATTGTCTCCCCGGCTCGTCCAGCACCACCGACCGCGTATCGTCTTCCGTCGGCCTGATATCTGCACGAATGTCATCCAAAGTCGGCATCTTCCATGAAACATACCCACCTTTCTGCCTACGGGCAATCTCGCGGTTGATATACCATGCGGCTTTTTTCAGGTCTTCAATCGGATCGTCTTTGAGGTCTGCGCGCCATAGATACTTTGTCGCCGACCCTACCGGGAAGCTCATGTGTTCCGTAATTTGGATGCACTCGATCTGCCGGCCACATTCACAACGAGCGGGCGAAGAGGTGTAATGCTTCGGGTTGTTCACAGGGTCATTTACTGGACTTACAGCCATGATTCCTCCGGTAGCTCTCCCGCGCGCGGCGGCGTTTCTGTTCCAGCCTCACCATTCGGTTGCAGCGAATGCAGCGCGGTTCTTCCACGCCCCATTTCTCCATCAGGTCTTCGGCCAGGGCCGGGGCCCCGCATTTGCATTTAAGCTCGTCGGACGTCCTGAACGAATACGACTTGACATACTTTCGCTCAAGCATTGCCTTGACCTGCTTTCCTGAAGGGCAATTGGTCCCCCGGCACCCGCCGCCAAGTTTCTGCCGCTCAAGGCATATCTTCATCCAGTAGTTGAGAAATCCAGGCATCTGCGGACAGTGCAGATCCTTTTCAATCTCTTCTCGCTCATCCCCTCGGGTCACACCCTCGGATTGCAAAGCGACTGACTGCATACGCGCGTCCCTTTCGTCTCGGGTTTGTCTATTCTACCCCGCGAAAAGTTGGCAATCAAGGGTAAATGCGTGTTTTTGCACAAAAAAAGACGCCCCCCCGCAGGAGCGTCTTGATTTTTACGCAGATATAGTGTCGCAGGCCGAAGCCTATCCTTTACCGTTTATCGCCGATCAGTAAACCCTCGCCTGTCAACTATAAAAATATAAAAAGGTAAAAATACCGATTGACAGTTTGAGAGGTTGGGTATATCGTTTCATCACAACACAAAACGGAGGTAAAAATGACAGCATCGCTACACATCAAAGACGACCTGCACTGGCGTCTGAAAGTCATCGCGGCGACGAAAAAAACGTCGTTGCGGGAAGAGGTCGAGGAGGTTTTGCGCGAGCACACGGAGCGCGAGTGGAAGCGCCTCGGGATCAAAAGGGGGAAGGCATGATTGATCTTGACGTAGATAACGAGAAGCCTCGCGGGATCGAGGCAGCTGGTGCAGCTGGCATTCTGCTGACAGCTGTGCTTATCGCGGTTGGAGCGGCGGCGTTGGCCAGTCTGATCTGGTTTGCTTACGAGGTCATGTCATGGATCGGCTAGAGCAGGTTTTTGGCGTGGCGCTGTGTGTCGGACTGCTTTTGCTGATCGCGGCGCAGATGTGGAGGTGAGCATGAGGGCTTATCTGGCAAACGAACACGAAGCGATATGCGAAGACTGCGGCGAGCCCTGCGAGGTCACATGCATTGACGACTCTTTTGATTATGACGGGCCGGGCGGAACAGTCGCAACCTACCGCGCCCATCATTGGGAGTCCGTCTGCTGCGGGGCTGAGCCGAAAACCGAGCGCGGCCACAGGTGGGAGCCGCAATACGATTATTGATTACCCGCCCTACGCACCCTCCTGGCGGGGGCGGGGTTTTTTCAGAAAGGATTACGGAGATGGGATTGACAATAGAGAAATTAGAGCAATGGCGCAACGAGAAGCCGGAACATCGCTGCTACAAAGTTGAGGCAGAGCCGGAGCGTCACCGCGACGGATTCCGCCACAACTCACCGATCCGTGTATGGCTGTGGGATTACGAGATTTGTTACGGAACAAACATCTGCTCGGAGGACGAACTAGCAGCTACGGATCTTGTGGCGCTCAAGCGTGCGGAAAATATGCGGACGCTTGAGCGGATACAAAACGAGATGAAAGAGCTTGGTGGGGAGGTGGCGTGATGGGTGCGACAGAAGCCGGGCATTGGTATGACCTCGAAGGAAAACCTGCGTATGAGGTCAAGAAAGCCAAGGGCGACGGTATGCGCCCCACAACGGTGCGGGATGCCAGAAAGATGGGCCTTGTGCCTTCAGTCACCACCATCCTTAAAGTTTTGGCGAAACCCGGACTTGAACGGTGGAAGCAGACCAACATCCTGCACAGCGCATTGACGTTGCCGATGATTGATGGTGAAAGCCTCGACGACTACGCAAAGCGCGTTGAGCGAGACGCGGCAGAACAGGCGAAGCAGGCGGCAGAGCGCGGCACACGGATTCACGCAAGCATTGAGTGCGCGTTCCTGGGCCTGCCGTATGAAGAGCAAGACATCCCTTTCGTCAAGGCGACCTTTGAAGCAATTGACCGCATCCTGCCTTACGAATATTGGCGGGCTGAGCGGTCCTTTTCCCACCCGCTCGGATATGGAGGCAAGTGCGATCTGCACAGCCTTGAAGGGGTGGTGGTTGACTTCAAGACCAAAGAATTTTCATCCGGCGACAAGATAAGCGGCTTTGACGAACAGGCCATGCAGCTTGCCGCGTACCGGGAAGGCTTCGGGATGTCGCAGGCCGAAGGGGTGAATATTTATATCAGCGTAACGGAACCGGGTCTGGTGGTTGCCAAGCATTGGGATCCGGAAGAACTGGACCGAGGGTGGGAGATGTTTAAGCACGCCTTCGCACTGTGGAAGTTGCAGAAAAACTACGACCCGGCAGAAGCATTTAGGAGGGCGGCATGAACTTAAAGGAACTTAAACAGCCATTTCCGGCTGAAGACATCGAGTGGCGTATTGCTGAGCGCGGAGCAAAGGGCAACGGTGAGCAGTGGGCGAAGGTACTCGCATACGTTACAAACCGCGCAATTCAAGACCGGCTCGACAATGTATGCGGTCCTGAAAACTGGCGCAACGAATACACTCAGATTCCAGGAGCTTTCCTATGCGGTCTGTCTATCCGTATCGGTGACGAGTGGGTCACAAAATGGGACGGGGCGCAGGAGAGCCAGATTGAAGCGACCAAGGGTGGGCTTTCTGGTGCCATGAAGCGTGCAGCGGTGCAATGGGGAATCGGGCGCTACCTCTACGACCTAGACCAAGGGTGGGCCAACATCCACAGCGGCGGTCAGAACTATGCGGGCAAGGATGCGAAAAAGAACCTTGCTGCTATGAAATGGGATCCGCCTCAACTGCCTGCATGGGCGCTGCCGAAAGGCGAAAAGCCGCAACCGCGCAGCAATGGCCCACACCAGGCAAAGAACCTCGCTAAGAAAAGCGACATTGATGATTTCATCGACACGCTGACCGCTTTCTGCGCTGACAAAGACCTCGACATTGACGGCTGGCTCAAGTCCAACAGCGGCGGCAAGGTTGCGCTGAAAGACCTCAAGGACGGCAAGATTTCAACTCACGGACTCGGCGTGCTGCAAGGCGCGCTTGAAGAAAGGAAAGCACAATGAGCGTCAACAAGTGGATCGGCATCGGAAATCTTACCCGCGATCCTGAATTGAGACTGGCCGGAGACACGCCCGTCTGTAATTTCTCCATCGCCTGCAACGAGCGATACAAGGACCGCAACGGACAGCAGCAGGAGAAGGTTGAGTTTGTCAACATCGTGGCTTGGCGAGGGCTTGCGGAAGTCTGTTCGCGTTTTTTGCACAAAGGCAAGCAAGTATATATCGAAGGCAAGCTCACAACGCGCAAGTGGCAAGACAGAGACGGGAAGGACAAATACACGACCGAAGTTGTTTTAAGCGACATGCAGATGCTCGGCGCCCGCGATGACGGCCAGCGCGAACAACGACCGGCGCAGCAACCCAATGAATCGGGCGGCGGATTCGATGAGACTCCTTTTAATCCGGACGATGACATCCCTTTCGCCGTGCTCCCCGCATGGCGTGAGTACCGGAAGTAATCAGGTCACGCTCAAACCCAACAACACAACAAGGAGATACAACAATGAACGAAGCGGGAAAAATTACGGTAAACGGAGTTGAGTACGTCCAGGTTGTCAAAGGCAAGACCGAAAAAATGATCGTCGCAGCGGATCGCGGATGGGTCTTTGTCGGAGACTGCGAAAGGCACGAAGACGGAACCATGACAATTCATAATGCTAAAAACATCCGTCGGTGGGGAACGTCAAAAGGGCTTGGGGAGCTTACGAACGGCCCGACCGAAAAAACAGTATTTGACGAATATGGAACTGTAAAAACGAGGCCTATCCTGACAATCGCTGTGAACGGAGGTTGGTAATGATCGGCGACGGCTACGGCTACGGCGACGGCTACGGCATCGACGGCTACGGCGACGGAGACGGCGGCGACGGCTACGGTTAATTGCTGGCACGGCAAGTCAGCTGCCACTTTTGTCAAGGGAGGCGCGGCCCCTGCGGACACCGCGTACCGAATAAAGGAGGAATGACCATGAGAAAAAGCGTCGAAAATTTTCACGGTCGAAAAATGAAGATCATCCTGCGCACCGAAGCCGACCGCAAACGCTCCTTTGAAGTCTTGCGCAACCTTCCACTTGAGCCGGTCATGGAATTGCGGGTGGTGGCGCACAAGAAGAACCGCTCAGCCTCTCAACACAGGCTTATGTGGCTCTGGAATACCATCATTGGTGCCGAACTCGGGGAGTCGAAAGAAGAAGTCCACGAACGCAACAAACGCCGCTTCCTGGTGCCGATCTACGAACGCGACGACCCGGACTATGCGGGCATGATCGAGGCGGTTCGTGAAGTGCACCGGCATGGGATGAAAGCGCAGGCTGAAACGATGGCGAAGCAGGTCACGGTGCTGACCTCAACCACGAAAGCAACGGTTGACCAGATGACGGAATTTTTAAACGAAATCGAGCGAGTCGCGGCAAGCCTCGGGATTATGCTTCCGCGACCTGACGATGTTTATCGGGAGGCTATGGCGGCATGAGCGAAAAACCAAGAGTCCGTTTTTGCTGGGAGTGCGGCAGGAAGTTGCGCGGCAATCACTTTGCCGAGGCCAAGATCGAGGGTCACCTCCGCATTCTTCACAAGCAATGTATGAAAGACCGAAGCCGCGAGGAAAACATTAATCGTGATTGGCCGGTACATGGGAGGCCGCAATGATGTTCCCGAAGAAAAAACGCTGGCAGTCAAAAAAATACCGCGACGCCGCCAAGGGGCAACCATGCACCATGCGCCTGTCGGGAGTCTGCAACGGCAATACTGAGACAACGGTTCTAGCCCACAGAAACGGAGCAGGCATGGCGATGAAGGATGACGACCACGCCGCTGCTGATATGTGTTCTAGCTGCCATAAGTGTTTTGACGAAAGAGCATACGAAGACCTACCTGCTGGCGTCTACCTTGACGAAGAGTTCAATCGCGCCCGTCTCGAAACCATCATCAACCGAATCGAGCGAGGAATTCTGAAATAGGAGGCTGAACAGTGAACGTAGAATTTCCATTGAAAAACGGCTGCATCATATCACTTCCGAAGGAAAGCCTACAAGCCCGCGCCAATGGCTGTATTCGCAAAGAACTTTTCTACGATCTTGGCGTCGATGAAGGCATGAGTTTTGTGCGTTTTTGCCAGATTCTGAGGGAGAATGAGATAGACGGATTTATTCACCAACGGCGGCACAACAAGGAAAAGGAGGCATCAGAAAGAACCAAGGGCGAGCGCATAGTGAAGGTCAAATGCTACAACGCTCCCGCATGCAAAGAAACGCGAGAGGTGAGGATTTGGGGCGACATTGAGCCGCCCAAATATAAACTGTGCCACAAGTGCAAAGAACACGGCCACCCCTCTGAGCGCAACGGCTGGAACATCAACACAGCGCCTGGCATCGTCAGGAAAAACAAGGTCAAGCTGTATTCCAGCGCCGAAATTGAGCGCATACGCCACGAAATCACCCCGCTCGATCAGTGCCGTGTGGCCGGGACGATGACGTATCCTGGTGAGGCAAGTTTGGGAGGTCCGCGTGCAAACAGAGCTTAGACAGTCAGACTTTATCCGCTTTCACGGACAGCGCAAGTACATCTTCGAGCTTATGGCTGACGGACAATGGCGCACCCTGGAAGAGATCGCCAAGAGTTGCAATGCAAGTGAGGCCGGAGCGTCGGCCAGGCTCCGTGATTTTCGCAAGCAAGCCTATGGCGGCTTTACCGTGCGCAGGCGGCGGGTGTCCGGGACGAACATCTATGAATATCAACTCGATCTGGCGGATTGAATTATGGATTACATCAATTTTTTGAAAGACAAAATAATCACCGCTGAAGAGACGGGCTTTGAGGTTAATGATAGCGACCTGCCGGAAATCCTCAAACCTCACCAGCGAGACGCGGTTAAATGGGCCGTCAAGGGCGGCAGGCGTGCTCTGTTTGAATCTTTTGGCCTTGGCAAAACCATCCAGCAGCTTTGTTGCGTTCACCTTGTGATTCAGCGCGAAGGCGGCAAGGCGCTGATCGTCTGCCCGCTTGGAATCCGGCAGGAGTTTAAGCACGACGCGGAGGTGTTGCTTGGCATTGAGATCGAATATGTCAAGACGATGGCCGAAGCCAAAGCCTCTACAAAAGACATCCTGATTACCAACTACGAGCGGGTGCGCGACGGTGATATTGACCCGCAGTATTTCACCGCCACAAGCCTTGATGAAGCAAGTGTCTTGCGCTCGTTCGGCTCGAAAACCTACCAGACTTTTCTCGATAAGTTTCGCGGCGTCAGATACAAGTTTGTCTGTACCGCGACACCTTCACCGAACAAATACAAAGAGCTGATCCACTATGCCGGATACCTTGAAATTATCGACACCGGCCATGCTTTGACGCGCTTTTTCCAGCGCGATTCGACCAAGGCCAACAACCTCACCCTGTACCCGCACAAGGAAATGGAGTTTTGGTTATGGGTATCAACCTGGGCGCTGTTTATCACAAGGCCCTCAGACCTCGGTTATCCAGATGAAGGCTACGATCTGCCACCGATGGAGGTGATTTATCACAAGGTCGAAGTCGATCATTCAGGAGCCGGTGCAGAAAAAGACGGGCAAGGCTTGATGTTTCGCAACGCCGCAGCTGGGCTAAAAGATGCGGCAAAAGAGAAGCGCGACAGCATCCCTACCCGCGTTGAGAAGGCCAAGGAAATTATCGCTCAATCACCGGACGATCATTTCTTGCTATGGCACGACCTTGAAGCGGAACGACATGCGCTTAAAAAAGCCATGCCGCAGGTGGTGGAGGTTTACGGAAGCCAGGATCTTGACCTGAGAGAAAACCGCGTCATCGACTTTAGCCAGGGGCGCATTAAGTATTTCGCCACAAAGCCTGAACTAAGCGGGTCCGGGTGCAACTTTCAGCGCCATTGCCACAAGGCTATTTTTCTCGGTATTGGTTACAAATTCAACGACTTTCTGCAAGCCATTCACCGCATTTATCGCTTTCTGCAAACGAACAAAGTCGAAATCCATGTGATTTATACGGAGAGCGAAACGGCAATCCTTGACACTCTTTTGCACAAGTGGGACCAGCACGACCGCCTGGTTGAAAACATGCTGGCGATTATCAAAAAGTACGGCCTTAATTCAACCTCAGTGGTTGAGAAGTTGGCCCGGTCAATAGGAGTTGAGCGCGTGGAACTTAAAGGCGAAAGATACACCGCAGTCAACAATGATTGTGTAATTGAAACATCGCAGATGCCGGACAACAGCGTTGATCTGATTCATACCTCAATCCCGTTTTGTTATGATGAAAAAACAGATGTTTTGACAAAAGACGGATGGAGATCTTTTGAACAAGTACGGCTTGGCAACTATGAAATAGCCACCGTTTCAAAGTCAGGGTGCCTTGAATACCAAAAACCAACATCCGTTGTTTGGGAGCGATATTCTGGTGAAATGATCCATTTTTCAGGAAGGTCTTTCAACCTTCTTGTCACACCAAATCACAGAATGTTTGTTGCCAAAAGAGTCCCAAGGTCCTTCAACTTTGACCAGTTCAATATTGTATCTGCGGAATACATCACGAACGAATATGAATCCGCAACAAGAAAAAGCGAAAAGAGCAATGGCCGAATATTAAGGGGCTGGAAAATGTGTCTTGTTCCACCAAAGGCAACAGGCATAAGGCCCAAAAAAATAAATATTCCTCCACTCCCAGACCATATCAGAAACGGACATGGCGTACAGCTATATTGGGTTGAAACAAAAGACTTTATGAGGCTTGCCGGGTGGTATCTATCTGAAGGCCATGCGGATAGTTTTGAAAAGGGCCGAGCTGGTGGAAGAATCTCTATTGGCCAGTGTGTCGAAAAAAACAATGGTTTATATAAATCCATTGAAGCCCTTATGGTCAGAATCGGATTGCCACCATCTTTGAGTAAAAACCAAATAAGCGTATGGTGTCGAAACCTTGCCTATTTCCTTCAAGAGGAATTTGGGCATGGGGCAAGAAATAAAAAAATACCAAGATGGGTCATGGACCTTCACCCGTCGTTGCTCACAATTTTAAGGGACACAATGATGAACGGTGACGGCTCAAAAGATGGTTCTTCATATGCCTCGATAAGCCGTCGGTTGAGGGATGATTTTCAGGAATTATGTGTAAAGACAGGATGGCGGGCTGCGCTCACCGGGACAAAGGTGATTAATACGGGATCAACGCAAATTTTCCCAGAAATAAGATCAATTCCAAAAAGGAAGCAATATTCTGGAATGATAGGGTGCGCCACCGTGCCAAACGGAACAATGGTTGTTAGAAGAAACGGCCAAACCTGTGTATCTGGCAACAGCAATCATTACGAATATACCCCGAGCTATAACGACTTCGGACACTCGAAAAACAACGATCACTTCTGGCAACAGATGGACTATCTCACCCCGCATCTGCACCGGGTCTTGTCTCCGGGCAGGGTTGCAGCAATCCACGTCAAGGACCGGATCTTGTTCGGAAATGCGACCGGCGACGGCATGCCGACCTGTGACAGCTTCCATGAGGAAACAAGCCTGCACTTTCAAAAGCATGGCTTCCGCAAGATCGGCATGATTACGGTGGTCACAGACGTTGTGCGCGAGAACAATCAAACCTACCGGCTTGGATGGAGTGAGCAGTGCAAGGACGGTTCAAAGATGGGCGTCGGGTGCCCTGAATACATCCTGCTGTTTCGTAAACTCCCCACGGATAAATCAAGGGCCTATGCCGATGACCCGGTAGTTAAGGACAAGGCCGACTATACCCGCGCACAATGGCAGCTTGACGCGCATGCTTTCTGGCGCACCAGCGGCGACCGGCTCTTGACCAAGACAGAGCTTCAGGCCTTGCCGGTGGACAGCTTGCAGAAGGTTTACCGCGAGCATTCGCGCAAGTCGGTTTACTCGTATGAGGAACACGTTGAAATTGCCAAGAAACTCGATCAGGACGGAAGGTTGCCGGCGTCGTTCATGGTGGTGGCTCCGGGGAGTTGGCAGATGGACGTGTGGGACGACATTAACCGGATGCGCACCCTTAACGGCGATCAGCGCAGGCGCAATGTGCAGATGCACGTCTGCCCTTTGCAACTGGAAATAATCGAGCGAATTATTAACCGCTATTCCAACGAAGGCGACCGCGTGTTTGACCCCTTCGGCGGGCTTATGAGCGTTCCCTATACGGCAGTTAAAATGGGCCGCTACGGGATCGGCGTTGAACTCAACAGCGATTATTTCAGAGACGGTGCCGGGTATCTAAAGATGGCTGAGCAGGAGGCAACGGCACCGACGCTGTTTGATTTTATCGGCGAAGGGTCAGCGTAATATTTTTATGCCTACCAATAATCAACACACTTGTTTTTACTTGCGTTACAACCACAGTGTTGTGTATACTGGTGGGGAAATAAAGGATGCGTTGTTGTGCCGAACAGTGCGTCATCATGGATATCCCGGAAACGGGAGAAAACCCCTGTTCAGGATGCGCGGCACCGCACCTGGGCGGGGGTTTTTGTTTAGCAGGTGGGGTGGCACCAGAAAGGTTAAAGGTGCATGGAAGAAGGGTGGATAAAGCTACACAGGAAGATGCGCGACTGGCAATGGTACACAGACATACCGGTAAAAACGCTGTTCATCCACTTGTTAATTTCAGCAAACCACACTCCTAAAATGTGGCGAGGAATATTAGTTGAAAGAGGACAGTTTTTGACGGGGAGAAAGGCTCTTTCTGATGAAACTGGACTGTCAGAGATGCAAGTAAGGAGCGCGCTAAAAAAACTAAAAAATAGCGGAGAAATAACCAGCAAAACAACCAACAAATTCACCATGATAACTATATGTAATTACAATGATTACCAGAAAAAAGAAGGCGGAGCAAACCAGCAAGATAACCAACAAATAACCAACGAACAACCAACAAATAACCAACAAATAACCACAAACAAGAATGAAAAGAATGAAGAAGAAAAGAAAGAAGCTATAGAGCTTTACCGGCAATGCTTCAGAAATCTGGCACCCCCAGGACCTGTTGTTGTAGAGATTCATTCTCTCGTTGATGATTATGGCTTAGAGGTTGTGAAGGAGGCATTCATAGCAGCTGGTTCCGGCCGGAAACCTTATCCGTGGGCAAAAGCAAGGATAAAAAATAAAGAGGCAGAGGATGAACATTTTATCCCGAATGAAAGACTTGCATTGCCAGATGGAAGGAGGCCGAGGTGACAGTTAAAGAAATTAGCCAGAAGTTGTCGGCTCAGGCTTTGTCTGTCGCTGAATATCTTTTGCCCAATGGCAAACATGCCGGGAGAGAATATCAGGTCGGGTCGGTTGCCGGTGAGCAGGGTGACTCCTGCAAGATTTGCGTTGCCGGGTCAAAGGCTGGTGTCTGGTCTGACTTTGCGACGGGTGATTCCGGCGACATGCTTGACCTTTGGGCAGCGACCAGGGGGATAGCTCTTTTCGAGGCAATTGCCGAGGCTAAAAAGTGGCTCGGGATAGAGGACGACACTGCTTTTCTTGGGAAGAAGCGCAAGGACTACAAAAAGCCGAAGAAGCCTCCAGCAAGAAAAGTCCAGAGCGACGTTGAAACTTACCTCAAGGGCCGTGGGCTTACGGACAAGAGTATAAACGCTTATCAGATCGGGCAGCTTGAAACTTTGGGATCAAAAAAAGGTCCGTGGATCGTGTTCCCGTTTAAGCGTGGAGAAGACCTAGTTTTTCTCAAGTACCTGCATCTTAACCGAGATAGCGACGGCAAAAAAGTGGTGCAGGCAGAAGCTGGTTGCGAACCATGCCTCATGGGATGGCCGGTTGTTCCGCCAAGAAACAAGTTTGTGGCGATCACAGAGGGTGAGATTGACGCCATGAGCGTGTTCGAGTGCGAAATTCCAGCACTTTCGGTTCCCTTTGGTGCAGGCACCGGGGCTAAAAATTCATGGATTGAAAACGATTGGGACCGACTCGAACAATTTACCGAGATATTCCTTTGTTTCGACCAAGACGAAGCTGGGCAAATTGCGGTCAAGGATGTCGCGCAAAGACTCGGACTTCACCGCTGTAAGATTGTCAATCTGCCCTGCAAGGACGCAAACGAGACCCTTCAATCTAAAGGCAAAAAAGAGCTTGTTCAGTGCTTTGTTGACGCAGAAACGATTGACCCGGAAGAGTTGCAACGCTCAGGCAAATACACCAGCGGTGTTATCGAGCGGTTTTACCCGACTTCGGGCAAGCGTCCTGGTTTTGACTTCCCGTGGCAGAAAATACCGATAAGGTCATATCTCGGGGAAGTATCTGTTTGGACAGGTTGGAATGGTCACGGAAAAAGTATTCTTCTCGGACAACTTGTAACGGAAGCGGCGAGACAGGGTCAAATTGCATGTATTGCATCTTTCGAGATGCATCCTGAGAAAACCCTTGAACGCATGGTCCAGCAGTTTGTCGGGAACTTCCCAAACAAGGATCAAATCATCGACGCTATGAACTGGTACAACAGCCGTGTTTGGATTTTTGACCTTGTTGGGACGGCAAAAAAAGACAGGCTCTTGGATGTTTTCAGCTACGCATATCACCGCTACGGGATCACACAGTTTGTTATCGACTCGCTAAGCAAATGCGGCATTGCAGACGATGATTATGACGGTCAAAAGAGCTTTATCGACGCGCTGGGCGATTTCGTAAAGCAGACGAATACCCACGTTCACCTTGTCGCTCATTCGCGCAAGGGCAGCGACGAGAGCAGACCACCCGGGAAGATGGATATTAAGGGCAGCGGGTCACTTACAGACATGGTTGATAACGTTTTCTGTGTTTTCAAAAACAAGCAGAAACGCATTGATCTTCAAAATTTTAAAGAAGGTATTCCGGTTAAAGGAAAAACCCGTGAAGAGGTTGAAAAAGAGTATGACGCGACACTTCTTTGCGAAAAAAGCCGAGAGGATGGGAGCGATGTCGAGGGCATGTATGGGCTTTTTTTCGACTTCCGTTCTAAAAATTTCGTGGAGGACATGCCGTGAATTTTGCCGAATACGCACAAACAATAAACCCTGATTTATTCGACCAAGAGTATTGGCAAAAGAAAATCAACGAGGCGGCTGAAAAGGTTTCCTCTGCGGACTGCGGGGCGCTTTCATGGGCCGCGAAACAAAACGAATCGCTGCATCTCAAGTGTTTAAAGACGGCCAGACAGGTGGATGATTTTTTCGAGAGAAAAGATGCTGCAGGTCTAATGGATTCAATCGACGGGTTTTTCTCAGCCCACCGCGAACTGATAATCGCGCACCGAAAGAGCTATAAGGAGGCATGATGGAAGAGATAACCAAACTTCAAGCCGCGTTAGCAGAAACGGAACGCCTCTGGCGCGAAGAGAAACGAAGGGCCGAATTTTACCGGGAGTTGGCGTTTCAGAGGTGGGAGAAATTGCAGGAGGTCAAAGTTGATAGTTGTCGGGATTGATCCAGGGGATACGCAATCGGCTTATGCGATTGTATGCCAAGATTATTCAGTTGCCGAAGCCGCCAAAGTTGACAACGAAGACCTTAAAGCAATGCTCTATTTTCGCAAGGGGTGTAAATGCCGCGTGGTAATCGAGGGTATCCAGAGCTACGGCATGCCGGTAGGCAGAAATGTCTTTGACACCTGCTACCAGATCGGTCGAATTCTGCAAATCTGCGACGACTTGGGACTGCCTTGGACGATCTACAACCGCCCAGAATACACCAAAGCAATCTGCGGGGTTCAGAAAATCAGCGACTCCGTGTTGCGCCAGGCGCTATTGCTTCGCTTCGGCGGAGACAAAAAGGGGGAACCGTTGAACAAACTCAAGGGCAGCACAGACAAAAGGTCGGCGTTTGCGATTGCTGCGTATCACTTGGACGTGACGGGCGGCGGAAAGCGGTGAATTTTAGCGCTGAGCGTTCGCTGGTTCGATTTTTTTGCAAAATAAATAGACGTGCCTACACCGGCACAAATAAACAGCTCAGAGATGAAGTTTGGAGATGGCCGATGATTGCTAAAATTTTCGCTGAGATTTTGGACGAACTCGATCGCGCCGACGCAAAGCACCCGCCGATGGCTGAGAAGGTGGAAGGGTTCTACACCCTGAAATGTGAGGTGACGGAGCTTGAGCGCGAAATTCACCGTCAGAATTTTGACGAAGCCGACGCACGCAAAGAGGCGATTCAGGTTGGAGCGATGGCGGTGAAGCTGCTGCGCGACTGTCTGGGAGGTTGTCATGGCGCGTGAAAAGCTGAAAGTCCTCGACCTGTTCAGTGGAATCGGCGGGTTTTCCCTTGGCCTCGAACGCGCCGGGATGCAGACGGTTGCTTTCTGCGAGATCGACCCGTTCTGCCGCAAGGTGCTGAAAAAGCACTGGCCGGACGTGCCGATATTTGAGGACGTAAAAACACTGAAAGGATCTGACGTTGGACCAGTTGACGTTATTACCGCAGGGTTTCCATGCCAGGACATTGCCATCTGCGGGACAGGTAAAGGTCTGGATGGAGAAAAGAGCGGTCTGTGGTCAGAAGTTGAGAGACTGGCAGGTGAACTTCGACCGAGACTCATCATCTTGGAAAACTCCACAGAGATCCTTGATGGACGATGGATGGGACGGCTACTCGGGGGATTGGCCTGCCTCGGGTACGATGCAGAGTGGGACATGTTTCCGGCGCTGGCCTTTGGTTCGCCACATCGACGTGACAGGTTTTACCTTGTGGCCTACCCCTGTGGCGCAGGACAGGAAAAACAGTACATGCCCACCATCGCAGGGAAAGCGGAACAACGGCAGTATTCCTTCGGTCCTCTGCAAAGAGGGTTTTTCTGGCCGGAAGATCAACCCCCGGTTCTACGAGACGGTCATGATGTACCCAGCAGGGTGGACCGAATTGGTGCCCTCGGAAACGCCGTAGTCCCTCAGATACCGGAGATGATCGGAAGGGCGATAATTGAGGCCGAAAGGGGGAACCAGCATGGCGCGTGAAATCCACTGCACAGCATGCGGAACCCACCTCGGAAGCCTCACAAAAGCCCGTCTGCGTAAAGACATCGCGTATCTGTGCGGGGAGTGTGAGAGTAAGCGGCGGTTGGGGAGGTGGGCGGATAATACGAAGATGCCGCCGGGGTTTGCTGAGTTGTTTGGAAGGGGGAAGTGATGGGTCTATTTGAGGAAACAGAAGAAGACCGTTATCAATACGCGATCAGCCGACCGCTTGAGCAGAAAATAAAGACGGCCATTGATTTGATTCAGCACTATGAACCGATGGCGCTGGAACTTTCTGAAGAGGGCTATTACGTTGCATTCTCCGGGGGGAAAGATTCGATCGTCATGGAGCGTCTGTTTAAAATGGCAGGCGTTAAGTATGCCAGTTGGTACAACAACGTGACGATTGATCCGCCAGAGCTGGTGCAGTTTATCAAGCGGAAATATCCCGAGGTTCGGTGGAATAACCCCGAGATGCACCTCATCCACAAGATGGCAGATAAAAGTTGCGGACCTCCGACAAGGCTTGCGCGTTGGTGTTGCGAGATTTACAAGGAGCAGGGCGGGAAAGAGTCGTTTAAAGGCATTGGCGTGAGGGCCGAAGAGTCCCATCGACGAAAGGGGGCGTGGCGAGAGGTAACGATTGACCGCAAAAGTCATCGTCCGATTCTCTGCCCGATAATTCACTGGACGGATCGCGATGTTTGGGAATTTATTAAACAGCAAAACATGCCTTACTGCTCACTCTACGATGAAGGGTTTACGCGCCTTGGCTGTGTCGGTTGTCCAATGGGCGGACCGAAAGGACAGGCCCGAGATTTTGCCAGGTGGCCGAAGTATGAAAAGCTCTGGCGAAGGGGATTTGATGCGTATTGGGAGCGGTGGAAGGGTGTCCCGCGAAAAGACGGCGGTGATCGCTGGATCGAAAAAATGGAAACTGTAGACGATCTTTGGAATTGGTGGGTTAGTGGCAAGGCGTATGAAGGAGACAAGCCTGACTGTCAAATGTGGCTATGGTAAATAACACCTTCCCCGCTCCGGCGCAGATTATAGGCTATGGGTTGCGGGATGGTCCCGCTTGGCCGGGGCGGGGAGACAATGTTTGTAGCTCAAAAACCGCGCACGATGAGACACAAGGAGAAGATATGGCATGTGACATTTGCGGCAAAGGCGGCGTTTACCTCGAACCTCTACGCGAAGAATACCAGACGGAAGAAATCAAAGATTTATCGGATGCGCCGTAAAACCCCTAGATTCATCTATGGGGATATAAGGCGCAGGTTTTGGCTTGGTTTTTACACGAAAGTGCGGTACACTGTAAGCTATGGATATAAAACGAGCGTACAAATTTCGCTTCTACCCAACGCCCGAGCAGGAAGATGTCCTGTCCCGGACGTTCGGCTGCGCTCGTTTCGTTTACAACCACATGCTGCGCCTACGCACCGATGCCTGGTTTGAGAAGGGTGAGCGCCTCGATTACAACGAGACGTCTGCGGCACTGACACAGCTCAAGAAAAACCCCGAGTACGCCTGGCTCAACGACGTCTCAAGTGTCCCCATCCAGCAAGCCCTTCGTCACCTGCAACAGGCATTCAGCAACTTCTTCGCAGGCCGGACACGCTATCCATCCTTTCGCTCAAAGCATGATCGTCAGGCGGCCACCTATGCGTCCTCCGCCTTTAAGTGGGATGGCAGGGTGTTGACCCTGGCGAAGATGAAGCAGCCGCTCAAGATTCGCTTCTCCCGCACTCTCCCCAAGGCGGCCAAGGTCACAACCGTGACCGTCTCCAAGGATGCAGCGGGCAGATACTTCGTCTCTATGCTGTGCGACGATGCGGTGGCAGTTCTTCCAAAAGTTGAGGCCGCAGTCGGCGTCGATCTGGGGCTGTCACACTTTGCCGTTTTCTCCACGGGCGAGAAGGTGGCTGCTCCGAACGTTTTTCGCCGCAACGAGAAAAAGCTTGCGAAGCTCCAGAGGCGGCTGGCGAAGAAGAAAAAGGGTTCACGCAACCGCACTAAGGCCAGGGTCAAGGTCGCCCGGCTTCATGCGAAAATCGCCGACACCCGGCGGGACTTTCTCCATAAACTCTCAACCCAGACGATCCGTGAGAACCAAACGATCGTTCTCGAAACACTCTCAATCAAGAACATGCTGCGCAACGGCTGTCTGTCCAAATCCATCGCCGACGCCAGCTGGTCGGAGTTCGTCCGGCAGCTGGAATACAAGGCACGCTGGTACGGCAGAGAACTTGTCGGTATCGACAAGTGGTACCCGTCGAGCAAGCGATGCTCGGCGTGTGGCTTTGTCATGGACAAGCTGCCTCTTTCTGTCCGAAGCTGGTCGTGTCCCGACTGCAAGGCAGAACACGATCGGGACGTCAACGCAGCAATTAACATCTTGGCCGCCGGGCGGGCGGTGTCAGCCTTTGGAGAGTCCGTAAGTCCTGTCTGTGTCTAAACACAGTCGGGCTAGATTCTGCGAATTAGGAATCCCCCGGATTCATCCGTGGGGAGACGTCAATGTTCCGAGAAACTCCAAGTATACAGAATAGACAACAGCGAATGTCGGTTTCACTGTGTTTTTTGCGGCAAAGATGTGAACCCAAAAGAAATCGTGACCGATAAAAAAGTTGAGGATATTTACGACCACCAAGCGCATGTATGTTCTTGCGGAAGTGTGCACTTTAACTTGTTGAAAAGTGGGAAAGTTGAGTGTGCAGGGTGCGAAAAATCATCCTGTTTTCAGTGGTGGAGACAAGATGGCTAAACCAAACAAAGGCCGCGCCGACCGAATAGAAGGCATGGACGTGGTAGCCTGGATGCGCCGTGAAGGGTTGGTACAGAGTGGCCTGGCTCCCGCTCCGCAGAGGTTGAGGCACTTGGGGGTGTGGTTTGAGCGGGTTGAGTTGGAAGAAGAAGAGCATTTTTAACGTTTTAGCTCACCGCGCTGCGGTGGGAAGGATGAGACGCAATGAAATATTCGATAAGCAATGGCGTTGTTCAGTCCGGTGCAGCGGGGGTTAGGCGCGACCGGCGAGAAAAGACCGAGGACGATGCAATCGCGGCAGGAATGCACTACGAGTATGACTGTGAGTGTCCAGAATGCGGATGCCCGTGGTCTGCGAATAAAGACCTTTGCGGCGAGGGGTACAGGACTTGTTACGACTGCACACAAGAGTGGTGGACTGACATTGATTATAAGAATCCTGCCGAGCGCCGAGAGCTTCCAAGTGGCGCATAACGGTAGCGATAGCCGGGGTCGCAGAACAGCCGGAGCGCCTGCGAGCCTATCGAGAACAGCGAGCGTAACCGCTTCACTGGATGGTTCAAATGACTTTGCGCTGGGCGCGAAGCGGCCATAAAGGAGGTTATATGGCAAAGAAAACTGTTGTTGTGACGCAGTATGTTGAGATTGAGTACGACGAGTCGAAGTTCACTCCAGAATGGATGGCTGATTTTCGGAGCTACATGTTCGCTTTTCACACCGTTGAGGATCACCTCAAGCATTTAGCACAACTGCAAGCACGCGGACTCTGCGACCAGTTTGAGCCATTTGCTGAGGGGTACGGAAAGTTGGCCGACATGGGGATCGAGATGCACGTAGATGATGTAGAAGAAACAATCGAGGACTGATTTTGCGCAAAGACATTTGAACGCCCCAGGCGTCAGCGGGTGCGCAGTAGTCCGACTGCACGCCATGGTTATCTGTGAAAGGTGAACATATGTGGAAAGTGGTCAAAATATTCTTTTGGTCTGGATTAATCGTTTATGTTGTCGTGGGATTTTTAACAATGCCTTATGACGACACCGATGATCGTGCGAACAAAGAACGATCCGGCTTGGTTCTCTACGTCGATTATGGGACCGGGTGTCGGTACCTTAAACCTGGGTCATTGTTTGGTGGTGGTCTGACGCCACGACTAGACGGTGACGGGCGTCATGTAGGTTGCAGATAACATCGGGATAGGCCGCGATTTAACCGTATATCACCGACGGGGTAGGTCTGTAACTAATCAAAAAATAGTTGAAAAGACTTGAAATGTTGAGCCGTGTTGAATTGTGTTGAAACGCAGAATTTTTGTCCCATTGTACCCAAATTGTCCCAAAACAAAAGCCCCAGCGGTGAGGCCGGGGCTTTCTCGGGGAGTGAGATGAGGCGTCGGAGATGGGAGACGGCTTGAGGGTATTATCGCAAAGCTATTTCCAGGCGTCAACGATAAAGGGCTTGCGGTCTGCGTATTCCGCCTTCTTGCCCACGTTCCACTGCTGCACAGGGCGAAAGAAGCCACAGACACGGGAATAGACCTCAGTTCGTCCCTGACATTTTACGCGGCCATCCATGACGGCACCTCCTTTTTCTCAATGGCCCAATCCTCGGACTTGTCCACTACATGCACCGGGGCTTTGAGCGTAATGCCCTTGTGCGGATCGGTGAGCCAGAACGATTGCTGGGGCGGTTCAAAGTTGAAATTCTTGTCGTAAGCGTATTCATCATACCCTTTGAGGGTGCCGTTGCCGATGATGCTGCCGTGGTCAATGGTCTGGTGCCAGTGACCAATGACAAGGTAGTCGTAGGGGTTGTGGGCAGAGATTGCCCGTTTGCGTTTGCGGGAGTCGCCAATCAGCAGCGGGAGAGCGCCCCGGCAATGCCGGAGCCGCCACGAAACTGATCGCCGTGGTTGAGCCGGTAGCGGGTATTGTAGATCTGAAAGTCGCTGTCGGAGCAGCCTGAAGCGCGCATGGTGATTTCCGGGGCCCCGCGAAAGTGGCGCACGATCAGTGCATAAATCAGGTAATCGAAGTTGTCATGCACCTTGTTTTTAGCGACGGGCTTTTTGCTCAGCCGTCCGTGGTTGCCTACGACCGCTTCGATATGCACCCGGCCATAATAAGAGGCCATCTGCTCAATGCCTGCCACAAGCTGCTCAGACCAGTAAAGGCATGTGTCGATGATTCCAGCTTCGTTGGTCTGCTGCAACTCTTCGTGGATATTTCCGGAGACAATATCGCCAAGAAGGTTGAGCGATAGCCCCTGGATCTGCACGCCGGAGAAGTAATCACGGCCCAACTCCACCACGGAGCGAAAATACTTTTGCAGGCGCTTCAGGGCAATCTCGCGGCTGTAAGCGTTTAAGCCTTCGATCTGCTCCGGGTCAACCACTTCATCGAAATGCGTATCGCCAAGGCAGGCGCAGGCAATGGCCTGGTTTGAACTGCTTCGCTCGGGCGTGACCCACTGCGGTGGCTTGAGCTTTGCGCTCTTGAGTTCGCCGACAATGGCGTTGAATGCCACATTTTTCTTGAGTTGTTCTTCGGCCTCCTTGAGCTTTCGTTTAAGCCGGACCACCTCGCGTTCGTCCTGGCGCTCATCGGCGTGTTTGCCGGCCGCAAAGCGTTCAAGGAAGCGCTTGGTCTTTCGCTCTCCGCAGCCGACCGCCTTGGTCAGTCTGCGCCAGCCAAAGTCGGGGTTGGCGCGCTTGACCCGCAAAAGTTCCTGCTCCGTGTCATCGTTCCAGGACATGGCTTTTCTCTCTGCATTGAGGGCATACATGCCCGCTCATCATATCTTCGCGCTGGAGACCCCGGCGTTCAGGCCTGGGAGGAAAGCGCGCTCCTCGTGTGGTTGTGGGTTTACAAGAACTATGGCATACTTGTGAGCATGAAGCAGCGCCTGCAAACCGCTTTCAAAATTCAGATTGGCTTCCTTTCCCTTCCAAAAAGCACCGTTGTGGCGGCCGGGTGCTTGTAGTCGAAACATTTTCCTGCAATTTCCCCGAAGCCGTTCTGATTTAGCCAATCTGCAATTTTCTGGTGTTCTACCGCGCTCCCGACACTTTTTATCATGTTGGCTCGATATGACATGATGCAAATATTCCCAACTTCGTAAGGCCGGCTTGAATCTATTCTGTCCACTGACGGCAAGTTGTCCCTGGTCATATCGAATGATATTGGAATACCAAGCACTGGGCATTGTTGAGGGACGGCGTAGATTCGATAAAATTCTTCCCTTGATATATTTAAGACATCCTTTCTTCTGTACATCTGCTTCCACAGCCACTTGATAGCGTTGTTTCGACGGTAGTCTTTTTGGCGTTGCAATATCTCGTCTTTGTTTTTCTTCCGATATTCCTGCATGTACAGTCGCTGCTGTTCCCGAGTCTTTACGCCGTTCTTCCTTCTGTTCTTCGTTCTTAGAGCATTGAGACAATCCCGGCACTGGTTTCGCCCCCATGAAGTAAACATCTGGTCGTTGAGTTTTCGTTGGCATTTTGAGCACTGTCGCATTTCTATCTCCTATCGCTGATGGACTTACAGTATAACACATACCGTAAGCCTCGCAATAGGAGACGACGTAAGCGCCGCCTGACCTCCGGGTCTTGAAGCCTGTTTTCTGTGAAGCGTCAACCATCTCGGTCTCCGGATCGGGAATCCCCTTCCTTTAGGGAGGGGAGGATGTCAAGGGACTGCCACACACCGGGCATCTTCCTGCCGCCATAATCACTCCTTTGCTTGCGCCCACTCTGAGACGGCGCGCTTATCGGCGTTGCACTCGCGCAGGGCAGAGCGCATATCGAAGAGAAGGTTGAGCATTTCTTCGTTGGTGCGGATCTCGCTTTCAGGTTCAATCGTCGGGGTCAGAAGTTCCGCCGGCGGTGCGATTCGGATGATCTGCGGTTTCACCGTCGAGGTACAGCCGGCGCACAGGATCAGGCACCCGAGCGTTGCGCCAACTAATTGACGCCTGATCTTCAAGGCGGGAGAGATTTTTTTTAAGAGAATTGACCTCTGCATAAAGCAGCTTCCTTTCACGGTTGCGTCGCGCAATCAGTTCCTGCTCAGCTTCGCGCAGCGCCACAAGCTCTTCGACGTGAGCCACGGCACCGGCCACCTCTTCCCGCAGCCCGTCGCGCTGCTCTTTAAGCGATGAAGCGCGGTGGTATTGCCCGTAGGCAAGCCCCGCAAGGAGGGCGACCAGGGCCCCGGATGCGGCAAGCAGTTTGACGTTGCCGATCATTTCTTATCCCCGAGAATGCGAGAGACGTCTTCGCCGGTGGCCGAGACGACATAGGTAATCACCACGGCGCAAAAGACCCAGGCCAGCGTTTGCAGGAGAGGCACCGTCACGGCGAGCCGTTGAGGATCGAGAACCGATGCGGTAAAAGGCAGCGCAAAAAGACCGGCAAGGCTCAAGTAGCTGTGCCGACGTCTGTGTCTCCACCACCTTTCGGGATCTGGGTGAATGGTTTGGTGGGCGCTATTTTCGGCGGATTCAGACATCGGTTTTCCCTCCTGCATAAAGACTCGTTCCCCTCGCACGTTCCGGTCGGGCTGTACCGGCAAAGGCTCACCTGTTGCACGTGCCGCAATGTTCTTCCTCTCCGGCAACCGCCTTGAGACAGCGCATGGCAGCATGGTTCTGGTAGAAGGTTGCCAGCACATGAAGCGCGCCCTGCGGGTAGCCCTGGATCTCGTTGACGCGCGCGGCAGCGTTGGCGACAATCTCCATCAGCGGATTATTGGTCGGCTCTGACTCGCCGCGCTCCTGCCGGATGGCTTCGGCAAGGATGATGTCAACAATCTGTCTTTTTACCCGGCAGTCCATCGCTTGATCCCCCGTGCAAGCGCGCGCCCCATTTCCTGCTGCGTCTCTTCGTCGCACATCCAGATACGTTCTTCTGCGTTGCTGACAAAGCCAAGCTCAAACAGCACGGCGGGGCAGGGCGTGTTTTTAAGGACGTAGAGCGTTGAGGTTTCTTTAACCGGCTCATTCGGTCGCCATGTGCGGTGTGTGCGCTGCGGGAATGTGCGGGCATATTCTTCGATGAGACTTGCACCACAGGACTGCCCTTTTTGGCTCCCCGTGTAGCAAAAACACTCAAAGCCTCTGGCCCGAGTATCTTCTGCGGCGTTGGCATGGATCGAGACAAACAGGTCTGCCTTTTCGCGTTTTGCGGCCAGAACTCTTGCGGCAAGGGAGGTGGAAGCGTCCTCGTTGCGGGTCATGACCACACGATGCCCTTTGAGGGAATCGCGGCAGGCCAGGGCGACGTTGAGGCAGATCCAGGCTTCGACCGGGTGGTCCCGTGTTGCGCCGGGGTCCGCGCCGCCATGTCCGGGGTCAAGGATAATGGTCATGGCTTGCGTCCGTCGCTCCACGTTGCGCCGCAGGAAAGGCATTCGTAGTAAAAATCTGGCGAATCTTCTCTGCCATCGGTCACGATTTTGCCGCCGCATGTCACCTCGCGCACAAAGGGTTTCTGACCGCAGAGGACTTTAAGGCCGCACGTCATTGCCGCCCCTCACCTCAATTCGGTTGATGCGTTCGCGCAGAAGGTCATTGACCTGTTCGACCCTATCCACGCGCTTTTCTATCGCCATGAGCTTTTCGGTATTGACGGAAATCGAAGATTGAATATTGAGGGCAAGGGTAATCATATAGGCTAAAAGGATGGTGCCTATGGCGTTGAGGAAGAGATTGACGGAGAGTTTTGAATCCATCCCCGAGTGGGCGGTACACCTGTTGGGGATGTCCTCCCCGCTCATTTGTTCAGACATAAGCTATCCCGCAAAAAAAATGGTCCGCAGATATGAATTATCTACGAACCATTTTCTTCTTCAGGCTGTCTTTTGTCTAATTCTGCGGGAGTTAGTAGCGAGAACAGGTCCAGGCGAGAAAGGCAAGGCCGCACCAGAAGCCGACAAGCCCGCCGAACATCATGAGCGTGATGCCAAAGCACCACAGAAATATATGCCCGAGGGCTTCCGCTTCTTTCATGTGCTCATTTTACCCGACCAAGGTTATTTTTCAAGGATCTCGTATGCCTTTTTGTAAATGGTGCGCTTTCTTTCGGTCAGGTTGTCGAGCCGTTCACGCTTTTGCTCAGCGTCCAGCCGCTCGTTTTGCCAGATGGCGCGCTCTAATTTGCGGATATTGGACAGCTGGCGCTTGACCGCCTGGGCAAACGCCTTGTATTTAAGCGTGTCGCGGTTTTCACTTGCCACCTGGCGCGCCATTTCAAGATCGCCGGACTTTCGGTAATGGTTTATGGTTGCCGCCAACTCATCAATCTCTTTGAATGTATCGTATACGCGGGTTGCGTACTTGGTGCGGCCAAGAGGATCGCGCACGAAACGCCCGACAAGCGGGTATTGGTTGATTGTCCTGGCTGGCCGCTCGTTGGTTTGCGTCCACTGGTAGGCAATATCAGATACGCCAAGGATCGTCATGCCCAGCGTTGCGAAATGTCCACGGATCAGGGTTTCAAGTTTTTTGGGGCTGATGTTGTATTTCTCGCCAATGGCTTTAAGCGTCTCAGAGGTCCACGGATCAGCGCGCAGGCCGGGGGGCTTTTGTTCATCGCCTATGTTCTCAATGGGCCGCCCGGTGAAAAAGCTCTTGTTGGCCTGCACCTCAAGCGCAGGACTCATCAGTGCCGGGTAACTCAGGGCGAAGGTCTGACTCAGGGTGTGCCACAGAAATTCTCCGAAATACGCGCCGTCCTCGTTGCCGCTGATGGCCTCCGCCGCCGCTTCCGGCAGGGAGGAAAACAGCGCACCGACTTCAAACGCCTTTGGAATGCGGTAGTGCATATCGCCAATCCAGAAGTGGTGATAGGTCCACTTATCCCAATCTTCAAGCTCCTTGTAGCGCTCGTCGTCTTTGAACGCGGCCCACAGGGTCAGGGTGGCCGCCGACAGAAGAGCCCCCTTGTAGGTGAAAGCGCGCTTGTCGTTCTGCCAGCCGCGATACATACGGTCCAGGCCCTGAAAGCGGGCATTGAGAAATGGAATCACGGAGATTGCCGCGCGCACCGATTTTGATTCGCCGGAGAGCGCGAAATCAAGCACGTCGCGGGATAAGAAGGCTGCCTCTTCGTGCGTCTTCCCCGCATGGCGGTGGTTGGTGTAAAGCTGTGTTCTTGCCGCCATCTCCGAGACGTGACCAAGATAGTCCCAGAACTCAAGCATCTTGCGCGGGGTGTCGAGAATGCGCCCTGCTGCGCCGTTGCCTTCGCGCTTGGCAATCTTTTTGATCTGTCGGCTCATGGCCTTGGGGTCGTTGGCGTTCAAATACCCCTGTCCGAAGCCGCCGCCGGAACCCATGACGGCAACGTAGTCATCGGAGTTTTTCATGACCTGCACGGCACCTTTGACGGTATCGACAACCGGCATGAACGACTTGGAGACAACCGCTGTCTGCAAGGTGTCTCGCATCATGTTGGCTACGCGGAACGCCGGCCCGAAGGTCGCGCCATAGGTCAGGCCCCTTTTCGCCATGCCAAAGAGACGCATGACCGGGCCGTTGAAATATTCGATATTGACCTCAGACATGGCGTTGAACAAAGCCATATCTTCAACGCGCACATAGCGTTTCTTGCCATCGACTGCATAGGAGACAATCTGGCTTTCACGCCGCGCCGCCTTTGATTCGCGGATCGCTTCGGGGGGTGTGACCTCTTCGATAAAGCCAAGTCCAAGACCAGCGTCAACCGCCTTGGCCCGCGCCACATTGCGCTGCGACTCCTGGATCAGATGCCCCCAATTGCGCATGGTGTTTTCCAGAAGGTCGGAGATTTTATTCTCGCCGCCTTTGAGCCTCTTGATCTGTGCCGAGATATGGCGCTTGCTTTTAACCGGGTGCAGCGCATCCTCGTCAAGCGTGCCGTCCTCGCGGTAGAAGGGGATATAGAAATTATCCTCCCAGGTCTTGCGGGCCTCGGCGTTGATCAGCCCAGACTCTTGCGCAAGGTCGAGGATTTCCCTGTTGTAGGATTGAAATTTTTCATTCAGGGCCTTCCAGTCATGGTCGTTGCCGATCCAGGCTTCAAGCTCGTCACGCTGCGGCTTAGTTAGAAGGTTCTCGCGCCCTTCTGCTTCGAGTTTCTTGGCCCGCTGTACCGCAATCCAGGCTAAGAGTTTGCGCCCGTTTTCCTGCCCCAATTCCTTGTACCAGCGCAGGAAGCCTTGCCCCTTACCCGTGACTGTGGTTGCGCCGCCGTCCCATTTAATGCCGCCATGCTCAAGCCATGTGGCAAGCACGTTACCGGCGTTGTTGAGCATCCGGTGGGCAATGTAAGCGGCGTCTCCAAGGTTTTGCTTGATCGGGTTGTAGCGGTCAAGCAGCTGGGTGCGCCAGTCGGTCTTGCCGCCGCGCAGAGAGTTGAGAGCTTCGCGCACCGAACCAAGCGTTGAGTTGTAGCCGAAGTTGCGCGCGTAGACTTCCGGCACCTTATGCACGCGGTCTTCGAGTTTTTTTAGCGTTGCGTCGAAAGTATCAAGCGCCGGGTTGCGAATAGCGCGGGCTTCCGGGGAACGTGAATAGCGGATATCCGGGGTTGCCGGGTCGAAGGTGCCCATTGCCTCTGCTTTGGTTTCGTAGGGCACAGAACCCCACTCGCCACGCTTATTCACCTTAAACCACTTGCCGCTCTCATCTTGGCGTGCTTCAACTGCCTCTCCCCTTAAAGTTTCTTCCGGATCTGGAATGTCCTTTGTGGTGGGCTTTTGTGCGCGCGACACTGCCCCTTTGTCCAGCCGCGCAAGGCTGCCGAATGCAACCTCCAAAGGTCGGTACAATGATTTTGCTTGGGTGAGTGCCGCAGGGTCATTGCTGAAAAACTGCATGAGCCAATCAACTTCATCCATCACCTGTTGCGGCGACATGACTCGGAGCCCGTGGTGAATATCGCGGCTATCCAACAAGTCGGCAAATTCATCACGCACTTTTTCAAATCGGCGCAAGGGTACGTTCGCAAGGCGAGCCGGCCCTCCAGCCCGCGACAAGTCCGACCCCATCATCATCTGTACAATATTCTCAGGCATCCCGCGAAGGGGTTGGTTGAAATCCGTCACTGAAGGGGCCGCCGTGACAATCACACTGCCGCGCTTGCCCTTGGTCACAGCCTCACGCGAAAGACGCACCAGCCGCAGAAGATCCGCGTTGTTGAAGTCGGCCAGCTGCGCAAGGCCCATGCGCCGGATGGCGTTGCGGATAGCACCCACCACGCGCTGCACAAGGTTGGGCTGAACGTTGTCGCCGAGAAGATGGGACACCAGTTCGTCAACCATCATGCGTTCTCGCTGTGTGGCGGAAAGATGCCCTGCGTTGTCGATGTAGTCTTTAAGATCAATGCCGTACTGCTCGGCAAGTCTGCGAATGCCCGCTTCTTTGCCGAGGGCGGTGTAGAGCTTCGCCATTGACTGGTTAAACTGCGGCCCGAACAGGCGGCGCATCCCGTAGTGACCCAATGCCTCATGGAAGAGGGCTTCCTCAGCTTGGGCGGTGGTAGTGAGGTTGTCCGCCACAAGGTAGATGCTGCCTCGGTGAAAGACGCCTCGGACCTCACCGTCTGCGTTGGCTTCGGCGATATCAGAGCGGATGGCCTGGGGCAACTCGCCCTCGTTTTGCACGACGTTGATCGGCGGGTTGTCCTTCCACTTTTTAACGATGCCTGCGACGTGGGATTGCAGGGTGTCTTTGGGGAGAGAGGTTGCTGTTTCCTGGCCCCTTGAATAAAGTACTACGCCCTGGTCGGTTTCTTTGGTCTTCACCGTTAAAAACAGGTCGTCAAACGCCTTGGCAATCGGTTCAAGCTCACTTTCGAGCAAATAGGGGTAGCGGTCAGGGTTTCTTGCGAAGTCGGCCTCTCCAACCACATTTGCAAGGTAGTCGTTGTGAAAGCCGCGCTTCATCATCTTGTCGATGACATAGTTTTCAAAAGCCCGTGCCGCCCGCTCAAGGGTGCGGCTCCAATAGCCGTTTTCCGTCTTGTCATTTCTGGCGGAACGCTCACGCATGGGCGATTCATCGAGAGCCTTCACCAGTTCGGCAAAGGTGCTTTCGACCTCCGGCCTCACACCCTGCTTGTGGTTCGGGTCAACGATCCAGTTTTCTTCGGCCAGATAGCCGCTGCCGGGGTTGCTTTTGCGCAATTCAGCCAGCCGCGCCCTGGTGATTGGTGTAGAACGCTGGCTTTTGTGAACCATCATTGGTTCGGGCCGGTGGGTGATGAAATTGCTTTCCCGATAGGCGTTTTGCGCTCCCATGCCCTGGCGAAGCGTGACCTCTCCACCCCGCAGGCGGGAGAAATAGTTATCCAAAGCGTGAAACCATTCATGCCCAAGACTTCCCGCCCCACGGGTCTTGGTCAGGTTGATCGCTAAAGTGTCCGGCTCAAAGTGTGCCGCTGCCGCGCCTCTGCCGCGCGAACCAAAGCCGAGACCAAGGGTGCCGTTTAAGGATATGGCCTTGGGGGGAATGCCGACGATGTTGGAGAGATCCATCAGGGCATCGTAAGCTTGATTGAGCATCCCCTGGCGCTCTCTTGAGTTTTTGCCCTGCCCGACCCAATTTCCGAACTCCACGCCGCGAAAGCCAAACGCATCGACAAACTGTTCCGGCGTTACGTCCTTGCCGTTTCGGTAGTTTGCTCCGGCCCTGGGGCGGTTCTCTTTGCTGCGCACGTCTGATTTTTTGACGTTATCGCGCTCCTTGACCGCCTCCCACTGCGCCACAACGTCCTCGTAGTTGTCCTTGAGGAAGTCGAAGGCTTCTTTCGAAGAGGAGAACTCTTTAAGCCTGCGGCGTTCAGGATCGCCATTCTTGTTGATAAAGAATGCGCCTTTGCGCCCGCGCACCTCGAACTGAATGCGCTTGTTGCTCGATTGCCCCTCAAGGATTTTGGTCAACTCTTCGGCGACCTCTTGGGGTGTCACTTTGCCGTCAATGGTCTTGTGCCGCTTGTCTACCACGGCCCCGGTCATGGGCTTGCTGACGGTTCCATTATCCGTGTACTGGAAAGCGTCGGGGTAAAACTGAACACTCTCAATGCGCCCCCAATGCTTGCGGTCGATGTTCTCAAGAGTCTCTATCTTGTCGGCCAGTTTGGTGAGGGTGTAATTCTGCCGCAGTTTTTCAAGAAACGCATCGCGCCCGAGCCTTTGCGCGTGACGCATCAACTCCCGGATCGCCTTGACCTTTTCGACCCAACGGTCCACGTTGTAGCTTTTGCGCGGCTTTGCGGGGATTTCCGCACGAATCGTCGTGGCGATTGCGGCAAGAGTGTTGTCCTCGATCTGGTCAACTTCCTTGGTCGGCCAGATCTTGCTCAGCGGCATTGAGGCAATGTCGTCATCGGAGAAGGTTCTGTCGAGTGAAGGCGTCATGTCTTTGCGCGCCCCGCCGATTTTTTCCCCGAAGTCCTCAATCTTGGTGTCTGTGCTTTCAGCCGTCTGCGGCTGATTGCTTTCCCTTTTCACCCTTTGGTATATCTTCTGCCTTCTGGCCTCCATCTTTTCTTCAAGGGCATCAACAGCGTCTCCGTCTCCTCTTGCCTTCGCCGCTTTTATCTGTCGTTCAAGCCTTCTTCCTTCCTTGGCCTCGGAGTCAGTCAGCACAATGCTCTCAGGACTGTCGTTTCCTGCCGTCTCTGTCGGCTGCTCTCCCGCCTTAGACCTCACTTCATTTATTAATTCACGGTAGCCGTCCTTGTCGCCGCCAAAAAATTCCCGGACAATATCAACCTTGTCGTTGACACCCTTGATGATGTCTTTCCCGGAAATGGTGAAAGAAGAGGGATATCCGTCACGGTCCTTGCTCACCCGCTCAACGGTCATTCCGCCGACGACATCGCCCTTGCTCAGACCGGAAAACTTTGCTGCCAGTTCAAGGCGGGTTCTTGCTTTTCTCTTCGCCTTTTCCGCAATATCAGATTCGGTTCCCTTGCCCTCCAACATCGCGGAAATACTTTTTTCAGCCGATTCAGCCTTGCCGAACAAAGCGTTGGCCTTTGTCGCCTTGTCTATCGACGAGTCAATGGCCCTTTCTTTCCGTCTTGTCATTTTGGTGAAGCCGACACCTAAAGGAAAGGCGTTGCCCTTGTTCATCGGGTCCGTATCGGCAAGCACTCCCGCTTTTCTCCGCTGGTCCTCTGCCTCCCTTGACAGTTCAACGATTTTCTTCTTGTCAGAATCGCTTAAAGCAACACCATTCTTTTCTGCCTCGGCTATTCTAGCTTCAATGTCCTCCCCTGCCGCCTCTGTCGTCTGCTCTTCGGCATTGGGGGCGGAATCAAACATATCGCCCTGCCGTGCATTTTCTGCACGTTCCAATGGTTCGGAATACAGCGCCATGTCATCAAGCGTGGCGTTCTGTCCCTGCGGTCTTTTTCCGAAAGTCGGCGGGGTGGCAAACATTTTGGTCTGCTCCCCTGCTTCGGTCTGCTCGGTTAGGACTTGTCCTCGATCACTTTGCGGCCCGCTCTGGCTCCCGTCTTGGCGAGAACCTTCAGCACTTGTTCCTGCTCCTGCGGCGTCAGCTTGTTGAACTTGTCCAAGGCGCTCTTGGAGAAGGGGGATTGCTTTTTGGTAGTATTCGGCATCGCTTAAACCTTCCGATTCGATAGCAAGGCGTTCAAGGAAATCAGCGTCCATCTGCTCTGCGAGCGTTTCATAGGCTTCACGCGCAGGGTCACTTAGATCATTATACCCGTCCTCAGCAAGCTCCGCATCATCGAAGGCAAAATATTCATCCACATCGGGCTGCGGCGGCGCTTCTTCGTAAATGTTCTCGTCGTATTGATACTGCTCTGAGCGCACGTCCTGGCCGCGAATGGCGCTGTCGAGTGCTTCAAGCATTCCGTTGATGGTGTAATTGCCGTCTACATCTGGTTGCAGATAGTCATATTCCCGCAGGGCTTCAACCATACCGTCGAGGGTGCGGCCATTCTTCCGGCGAAGTACCGGCTTGCCGAACACCTGTCGTTTTCGCAATTCCTTGGAGACATCGGTGATGGCTGTGCCCCACCATTCTCTGCGGGCCTGCTCCATGTCAATGCCACCGAGTTTGGAGATCGCACGGATAATGTCATCTGTCTCAGGGTTAACCTTGTTGCGCTCACGGCGTAGACGTTCATCGTTGGCGCGTTGGGCGTCTGTACGTCCTGCTGGCCTCGTCTGTGCCGTAACCGCGTCTGTGCTTGGCAGATCGGCGGGTTTTTGAGATTTCGCCCACGGCTCACCGGCGTATTCTGCTGGATCGGCGGACCTGTCATCTTGGATATTGCGGCGAGTCAGTTCGTTGGACACGTCACGGGCGGCTGTCTCATCAATCCCAAACCGGCGCATCAGGTAAGCATCGAGGTCGCCCTTGGTGGTCTGTTTGGAGACGCGCATCTTGCCTCGATTGTCCAGGGTATCTGCAAAGTTCAGGGCCGCCCCGCGCCAGCGGGCCGCTTCGCGCACCATCTCGTCCATGTCCGGGAATTGTCCGGCTTCTTGTCCGGTTTTTTGTCCGGCAGGTACATACGGTTGCGTCTGCCCCTGACTCCTCGCCCGATCAAACCGCTCAAGCAAAGTGCGGCTTACGGGGCGCGGCTTGCCGTTTGGACCAATGACCTGCCACTTATCGTTCTTCCGGCCACCATTGACGAACACATATCCGTCCATCTTAGCCTGCGGGTCGGTGACGGTAAAGGCTTGGGCATTGCGGCGTCCATCAACGGCCTTGGCGACTGCCTCTGCTTGAGGATCTTTCGCAGGCTCGTTACGCTGGTCGGATCTCGATAGCTCGGCGGGTCGTTTGGTCGGTCTGGTTTCTCCCCGTGCTTCACTCCCAAACTGCTGCCGGGCGAACTCTCTGGCGTAGGCATCAACCGGGGCTTTACCTCGATACTTCGCGTCTACTGCATCAACACTGCCAAGTTCGCGCACCTTGCTCTCGATAAACCGCCGGCGCTCTGGCTGCAATGTCGTGACTCTCTCGCTCAACGCCTCCTGCGCGCTTCTTTGTTCAACGCTCCCCCCCTCTCCTGCGGCCTGCTGTGCGGCGTCAAGAACTTCAGGGCGTCCGTCTGTCAACACGTCCTGCACCACGCGGCCCTGGTCGTCTCGGGCGGTCACAACGGTTTCGGAAACAGGTTTCTGGTCAATGCCGTAGCCCAACGCCTCGCCCATGCGTCCGTCAAGTGCGGCTTCAAGGCTCGCCTCGTCACGGTACATCAGCGTTCCGTCCGGCACCGTGGCAAGTTTTGCGCCCTTGGGAAGTCTGCGCGGTACGGTCTGTCCGGGAGTAAACAGGACGGCGGGCTTTCTGTTCTTGCGAAAGGCGTCGATCTGCGCGCCCTTGGTCTGCTCTGGTTCCGGGACCGTCTGGCCGGGGGCGTTGATCTGCTGCTGAACGTCGTCTGAACTCCCGCGCGGGTCATAGCCCCGAGGTGACTTCTGTGGGATAGGACCTCCTTGATAGATCACGTCCTGCAACGGGAGTTGATTGGCGTACTGCCCCTCGATGTCTTCGACCGGAGAAGGCAAAAGACCCAGAGGCCGGCGAACGGGTTGTGTGTCGCCCAAATCCTCGCCGTAAAATTGCGGCATCTGCGGGGGGCGCGGCACCACCAGGTCGCGGGTCACATCACCTTCGGGGTTGAGGACGTCCACGCGGCGCTTTTCGCCGGGGATGGTCTCACCGTCCTGCATCCCTTCAAGACCTGCGCGGTAGCGGTCGAACGGTTCCCCGGGAATGGTCTCGCCAAGTTGACTGTCAGGCGAAGTCTGAGGCTGGCGGTAAGGGGAGGCGACGGGCTGGCCCTGCTGCCCCCAGGTCTGCTCCATTGCGTCGGTCAAGTCAAGATATTCCTGCACGGCGCGCGGGTCGGCATCGCGTCTGGCCTGGCCGCTTTCATCGAACAGGGTCTGCTCAAGCTGGCTTTTGCGCTGCGCGGCTTGTTGGTATCTGCTCCGTCCGGAAAGGTGCGCGCCGCCACCAAAACCAACACCCATACCGGCCTCGGCAATGCCGCCTGCCACCATGCTTTCAAGGACGTTCTCGGTTGGGTCGATGGAGGGGTCTACATATTTCTGAATGCCCTTGGCCGAAAAGTAGGCTTCTGAGCCTTCCTGGGGTCCACCCTGCGCACCCTCTGCGGCGGCGTATTTGAGAACATCGGAGCGGCGCGGCACGGAAGGCTTACTTAGTCCAATTCCGCGAAGCATCCGGTCAAAAATCACCCCGGAAGGTGCCGAAAGAATGGCCGTCACCGCCCCGGTCTTGCCGGCTGTTTCAAGGAATGCGGAAGTTTCCACCTTCTCACGAGCGAGGTCGAGTTTTTCTTTGTGCGTGAGGCTTTCATCTTCAATGCTGTGGTAGGCTTGCTGAAAAGGTTCAAGCTGTGCCAGATCCTGGTAGGACGCGCCGCGAATGGCGTCAACCACCTCTTTGCCGCCAAGTCCTCCGGCCACCATGCCTTCACCGGCCCCATAGCCCACAGCTGCGCCTAGTGTGCGTGAACCGCGAAGCGCCCAGGTTGCAGCCTTGGAGAGAACACTGCCTACGCCAAGCCCTGCAGCCATCGACGGGGCAGATTGCGCCATAAGGCCCAGATAGGAGCGCGGGTCGGTCCAGGCTTCACCCACTCCAAGTTCACCGTCTGCGGTGCGGGTAAACTGCTTCTGGTTGGCCGATTGCTGCTCTGGGGTCAGTTGCAGTTCAAGCTCTTCCATGCGGTTTTGCGCACGGTCCTGCACCCATTGACCGGCACGCTCAGCGCCCGCCTTTTCAAGCACAAAGCCGCCAAGGTCAGCCAGCTGGTTAAGGCCAAGGCCCACCATGCGCCCGGTATCTCCGAGAACGCCGGTTGAGCGGTCTTCAACCTCTTCCGGTTCGGGTTGCGGGTTGCGGTATTTGTTAATGACCGAAAGCAGTTCCTTGCTCATGGCACCTCTTTATTTTATTGGAGTCCGAGACGGCGGCGGTTTTCGCGGTCGCGCTGCAAAGCAAGTTCGCGCTGCTGGTCATGGTCGGGCGTTGACCAGGGCAGGGAGGGAAGGCCAGCCCGGTGAACCACGGGTTCTTGATATTGAGGCACACCGGACGGTTGCGGTCTTTGCTCTTGGGGCTGATTGCGTGGCACCACCACGGAATCGTTTGCGCTGTGTGCCGACTGCATACCGATAGGCTTTCTGCCCCTGCCGGAAATGGCGTCTTGCCACTCTTTGGGCATCATAGAGAGATATTCGGCGCGTTCTTCTTCGGGCATTCTTGATAGGGTCTCGCGCACATCCGCGACCGCCTGCGGGTTGTCCGGGGGCAGTTGAGAGAGTCCGCGCGCGACGTTGAGCTTATCGAGGTAGCGCATGGAGGCTTCAGCGGCGGTTTTAGCCGGAACCCCTCGGGCCATCAACTGTTCACCGTAGCGGTTGGCCGCCTGGAAGTCGGCCACAGTCTCCGGCGGCGCATAGGCAATCAGGTCTTCAAAGCTGGGTGTCTTGCCGGTCACAGCTAGAGTATCGCGGTATTCGGGAGGCATGTTCTCAAGCAGCACCGAAGAGAACGAGCCCTTAATCATGTCGTTGAACTGCGCGTAATCCTCCTTGTCAATTCCCTGCGGAGCGGAATCGGGAGCAGGCTGCATGGCAAGTTTTTGCCGCTCAAAGTCCTGGTCAATCTCGCGCTTGTCGCGGTAGAGGCCCAGGGCGCGTTCGGCGTCGGTCTCAGCACGGCTCATTGCGCGTTTGTCATCCCACTGTGCGCGGTCGCGTGAGCGGTTTTCCTGCAACAGATCCGCCGGGTCGGTCACGCCGTAGCGCGAAGCGGCGATATTGAGAAGATCTTGCCCGGTGAAGACAAGGGCTTCGTCGTTGGGGTCGTTGGTGCGGTTCTGAGTCAGGGGCGCTTCATACTCCTGCCCGTCTTCGCCCTGCACCCGCAGGCGCGCGGCGTAAAGCTGGTTGCCGTCCTCGTCTTTCTCCAAGGGAACAAAGCCGCTTAGCTGCCGACCGGGACCAAAGAGATTGTCAAACTCCGGGTCCTGGTTGAGAAATTCAACCACTTGCGGGTTTTGCATGAACGTCTCAGGGTTCTGCGGATTTCCCATTGAAAAGAATGCGCGGCCACGCTCCTTGGTTTCGTAGTCTTTGGCGTCGCGCTCCCACAGTTCACGTTGCCGGTCGCGGCTCTCACCCTTCCACTGCTGGTCGGCCCCGAACTGAGTCTTTTGCATCCCGAACTGTTCCTGGCGCATCTGGTCAAGCTGGCGCTGGCGTTCAAGCTGGTCCTGGTACTGCTGCTGCCCCTGCTTGAAGCGCGCGATATTCAAGCCCTGGTTGATACCAGAGTTGATTCCTTGCACAAGTCCTAGCGTTCCGTATCGTGGCATATCGTCCTCGCGTTAAATAAGCATCATTGCGGCAGCGGTCCCAAGGCCAAGCATTTGCCCGCCCATGCCCATCATGTCAGACTTGTATTGGGCCTTGGCCTGGTCATAAGCATTGTTGCGCGCCGACTGCATCTGTCCTGCCTGGTTTGCGGCACTTGAGACTTGCCCGGAAAGACCGCGCGCCATTGCGGAGATTTGCTGTGCGCCCATCAGGTCGCGGTCGTCTGAGAGCCCGCGCGCGCGGTTGGCGTTGGAGGTCTCAGCTAGTGCCTGCTCAATGCGGCGTCTGCGCTGCATGAAGTCAGAAATATCACCCTGCGGCTGTCCGTAGCGCGCCATCGTCTGGTTTTGCGCCCGCGCTTGCTGATCGAACGCGCTGCGGGTTACGTCCACCGCCTCGCCCACCTGTTGCTCACGGCGTTGCGGGTCGAACAGCCCCGCCATATACTCATTTTCAATCGGGCGATAGAACTCGTTGAAGCGGTCGAATTTCTCCCGCGAAATGGTCAGCGCGTCAAGTGCCATTGCCTACCTCCCGTTAGGGCGTGTCATGTACGCCCCTTCCATCACCGGCCCGCCCTGATACTGGTAGGGGGTCGCCTGCTGCAAGCCTATGGGGGCCGCACCACCCCCCATCATAGCAGCGGTTGCAGCGGTTGAGCCTATCTGTGCAACGCCCTGGCGAATGCCGCTGTTGACCGCCTGCTTTGCGTTGTAGCGAGAAAGCATATCGTTGGTGGCAAGACCAGCTGCGGCGCTGGTGTCTCGCAGGGCTGAGCCTTTAATCTCGCGCCCGATCGAAAGTGTGTTGAGTGTGCCGCCCTGAAGCCTGTCCTGCTCGTTGTTCCTCAAGCCCGCAATGCGAGAAGCCATGCTGTTGGCTGCGCCTAAGTTTTGCCCCACGCCCGGTGCCATCGGGTTAAATGCGGTAGGTATAGCCCCCATTGCCGACTCTTCGCGTGAGACGCGCCCGCGTGAGACATCCATTGAGCGCTGCGTGAGCTTTTCATCTATCGGCCAGAACCGCTCTTTAACATCGGTCCACATGCGGGAGGCTTCTTCACGCATGGCCTTTTCTTCCGGCGTGGCTTTGGGCTTACTTGGCTTGCTACTCATTTCTTACCTCGCGTGAATAGGTGATCTTTTTTGCGGTCCAGCCGGTGCGCTCGAACCCCCGGCGCGGAGACTCCATCTCGATTCGGCTGGCACCGACGCCGCGCGCAATCTCTTCAAGCTGCGCCATGTATTTATTCTGAGCCATCCCCTCGCCGTGAGAGATCCACACGAACAAAACGGCTTCTGCGCTGTGCTCATCCTCGTAGCGCTCAACGATGGCAAAGGCATCGGGCGCAAACCACAGATGAGATTTACCGCTGCGACAGGCGTGATAAACATCTTCAGGCCGCCATGAGGTGTTAAACCGCTCCCGGATATAGAGAAGGTGCGGCAGGATTTCATCGTACTTCTGGCGTATGTCGTAGGGTTTAAGCATGGTTCATGATACCACCGGCAGGCAAAAGACCAAAAACTTACCGCTGTTGCCCGAGGTTGCGAAGTCTCAGCGCCGCCCAGCGGTTATCCTTCTTCCACGCACCCTGGCAGTGGTCTTTGTCCCAGAAGAAAAGCGCGTCAATGAATTTGACCGCCCACAGCCGCTGTTCACGCCACTGCCGGCCGGAGATACATTCGTTGGGCTCCCCGCGCAGAATCCACACGTTGGCAAACTGGCTCAGGGCGTCAAGGGCTTTTAAAAACCATGCCCGCTGGTCAATCGGCTTGTTCATAGAGTCACCTCGTAAAAATTGGTGTCAATTTCGCGCAGGGCCTTAACGGTCTCTGCCGCCTCGATCTGCCTCACAATCTCTGACTTTCTGAGCCAGTAGCGCCGTGCGTCCGACGCCTGCTGGTTGCGGATGCTTGCGGCCTCTTCAACCGGCACCGGGGAGTGATCCACGTCAAAAGCATCTCGTACCATCATGTGAAGTTCGCCAAGCGCCTGCGCTGTTCTGACTCCTGCATCCATGCGCGTTGCGGATTTTTCGCCGGCGTTCATGACATAGACCGTGCCGTTAACTTCGCACTCGACAATGATCGGCTTGCCATTTGTGGGCGATCTCCCTTCACATATCGCGTCAAAGTCGCGCCGAAGTTTGTCGCGCACTTCACGCCTGACGTCATCAATCGGGCGTATCTTTTCAAACCGCATTGATAACAACCTCCGTGTTGATATACGGGAAGCATTCAAATTTCAAGACATGCTCGCCCCGCTTGTCAGTGACGAACTCAAGAACGCCATCCTCGATAGTCATTGAATCTTCGCCGCTTGTAACAGTTGCGCCTTCGGGAACACCACTGATCGTCGCAGCGTCTGCTGAATCTGCCGAAATTTCGTTCTTGTCGGCTGTCAGTTGCATTTCGGGGCGCGAAGTGATTGACGGAACCCCTTTTAAATTAATTTCTATGTATTTTGTAAGATCATCGGCTTGTCCAAGCATCCAGTCCTCATTATTATTTATCTGAGAATCAACTAAAAATTCAGGACAATCCACATTACGTAATATTCTTCTTGCGTTACTTTCAATATTGTTTTGATAAACTATTAAAGATATCACTATCTCATTACTCCTAACGCTGTTAAACAAATTTTAGAAATATACTGTACTCTGTCTATTCCTTTTATTTTTAAATAATACGTTGTAGCGCCAACAGGGTTATCTTTAATTGTGAATGAATTCATTGCTTCATAAAATTCATAACCAGAAAAACCACCAATCGAAATAGAAGTATAAATTAATGTACTGCCCCTGTATAAATAAACATACCCTCCAATAGCTCCACTAGATCCGCCAGCTTTTTGAATATAACTTGCGGTTATTATTACTGGCTGCCCCTCACTGTTGATTGAAACAGATTGCACTGTAGTTTCTGATGTACCTACATTAATAATATCACCAGTAAAAGCACTTACAGGAACTGTGACTGCATTATTTTGAATATGCAGCGTATCCACCGCCATATCATCAATAAACGCCCCACCAATCACCTTGAGCGCCAAGCGGTCGGCACGGTTTGACGGGTCGATAATATTGGTGTAGGCGAAGGCTCCGGCTTGGGCGCTGGTAAAGTCAACCCCATTCTCTTCCCCCACGAAGCGGGTTGCAATTGAGCCACCTTCCAGCTTGATTTTACGGATTGACGCATTTGGGGTTACTGCATTGCCGAGAAAGAACCGGACCATTATATATGCCGTTCCTGCCGGTGAGATTCCAGAAGCTGCAAGACGTGTCCATTCACTGTCTGAAGTTAGCCCGACCTGTGGCCCCTCCCCTATAAGATTTTTATTCGAGTCGAAATAAAGGGTGTCACAGTACCACCCACCCTGAGTAAGCCCCCCCACAAGCATTTCTGCGCTCAAAGTGTATGTAGCATTTTCCCTTGCGGGAATAAGATCTGAATCATAGCTTTTCGTTGTCGCCACGCTAGCGGTCATAAACCAGTGGCGCTGTCCCGTATAAGGGTTAGTGTAAAACCCAGCATTATGTGTGTTGCTCCAAAAACTATGACCCAGTGCCGCGTCCGGATTCTTGAGCATATTAGGATTGACTGTATCGAGATATCTATCTGTGTTATCAGCATCGGCAGATGGGCCGCCATCCACTGCGCTGTAGGGCACACCGCCAGAGTTTAAAATTGTCTGCCCGGCAGAGTTGTAAATCTCAAGCCCCCAGCCGGTGCCGAGATTGCCGAGGCGCACGCGCAGTGTGTTGTTGGTATCGCGCACATCAATGCGCTGGTTCTGGCCGTCGAGGTGAACCCTTGAGTCTGCCCCGAGATAGATCCCTGCGGCAGAGATCACCCCGGCAAGCAATTTAGCCACGGAGAGATCGGAGATTTTGGCGTTATCCACCGCAAGGTTGGCAATCTTGGCATTGACGATCACGCCGTCTTTAATGTTTGCGCTGTTGGCAATGACTTCGTTTGTGCCGATATGCTCCGCGACAATCGCGCCGGCCGCAATCTGCCCTGCGGTGAGCTTGCCCACAATGTCTTCAGTGGAAACGCCTGCATCCCAGGTCGTGCCGTCCGTGCGATACAGTTTTCCGTCTGTGGTCAGGTAAGCGGCACTACCTTCAGGCCACTTGACGTCAGGAAGAGCCGGCAGCACATCAACCACGCGCACCGGGAAAACCCCGGAGGCCGAATCGAACTGCTCATAGCCAAGCCGCTCGAAAAGAAGCTCAAGCAGATAGGTTGGATCGTCTGCGGTACTGCCCGGCGTTCCGGCAGCGGCGTTAAACGGCCCGAAGGTCGGCGGGTCGTTGCGGTTGGCAAACCTGATCCAGTAGTAATAAGTCTTTGACAGTGACGAGTTGGGCGGCGTATCGGAATAAACCGTGGGGTAGGAGGTGCCAACCAAAACCGCTTCCGAGAGGTTGTCCGTATCGGCCCGGTAAATCTCGGTGTGCGAATACCCGGCAAACTCAGCCCCGGCCCATGTCAAAAAGATGGTATTAAACGCTCCCGAGACGACAAGATTAACCGGTGCGGGGGGCGGGTTCCAGACTGTTTCGCCGGTTCCAACCGTTTCTTCAAGGGAGACCACAGACGAGTTGGTTTTCTCCACAACGCGCGAAACACCGTCTAACGCTACACGCAGCTGGTTTATGATTTTTGCCAACTCGTTGAGGCTTGGGCTGGCGCTGGGGCGCTGAACTTTCGCCATCTAGCGGACCTCCATGACAGAACTGCCGATGGTGACGGCATCGACCGTTGTGTTTCCTTCAAGTTTGATTTCGTGCTTGCGCGCCATCTCGCCTGAAGGAAGCCTTAATACCTCGTCCTGAATACTTGCGGAGAACGATTCAATCCCGTTTTGATAGTGAGTGACCGTGACCGGCCCACCTTCCACGCGGATCGAGGCGAAGCTCCCCGGCGGTACGCGAAACAGTTTGGATTTCCAGACGAATGTTTTGGCGCTGCCGCCTTCCCACTGCATAATTCCGTCAGAGGTCGCAACGTAGAGCATATCCGTGCCAGGGTCGCGCCATGCGGCGGTGGCGGTAATGTCGTGCTCGGTCCAGTCTCCGGTGCGCGGGTCAAAGATAAAGCCGCCACTTTCTCGAAAGCCGAAGTATTTCTCATCGTGCGCCGCGCCAAAGACGGGCGGTTGCCACTGCTCCTTGCGAAATATCTGTTCTGTGGCGTTGCGCGTTACGCCCTGGCCGACCAGAAAAAGCCCGTCAGGGGAGGGAAACGCCACGACATAGCCCAGATCGACCACGGCGCGCGGGGCGATACACGCCTGATCCATCTCGACCCGCTCAAGAAAAAGATTTTCCGGGTCAGACGTTCCAACGCCCACTTCGGGTTGTCCGTCAGTCAGAACAACCAACGTGTTGCCAAACGCGCCAAGGGCAACCGGCGTGTCGCGGGCAATCCTTCGCCAGTCGGGAGGCCATGCGTGCGGCTGATACGGTACGCTGAAGCAGACCTGTTTGCCGGAAATGCCCGCCATAACACCTCCGGGCAGAGAGACCAGGCCGGTCAAATCGTCGGGCGGCGGATACCAGTTGTCCGTGACCAGATCGACGCCTAAATCGCCTGTTTCGTAGGTGTCGGTCCAATCGGTAGCGGTGTGGGCCACGGTCGCCATGCGCCGGATGGTGTCGCCAACGGTGCGGTAGATCACCTTGTGCGTGAAAATGTAGTTGCCGGCAGGCGTTGAGGGCAGCGTGACGTTGACGCTCTGCCCAGGGTTGACCGTGACGCGGTTGCTCGGATCAGAGGGTGCGCCCTCAAACTGCAAGCCTGCGTAAGTGCAGATAAAGGTGACAAAATAGGTGCGGTCGGTTGGGTCGTCCCCTGATGCGGCGCCCGCGACCGTTGCGGCCGGCGCGGTCGTGGGGATTGGCGTGCCGAGTTCATAGCTTGCGCTTGGATAGTCGCCACCCGCTGTCGCAATGGAGGCGTAGGTGAGCTTCGGCACACCTTCCCCGGTGAAAACCACCATGTCTTCGGTGTCGTTGGTCGGTGAGCGCAGGCATGAAACGTCGTTGATCCAGTTGAACCAGAACTCGCCGTACTTGAACAAGCTCTTGATTGTTCCGGCCTTTGTGGGGCTGGCTACAAACGAGGCGTCTTTGAGTGGGCGGATGCTGCCCGAATCAAGAAGGCAGTTCTGCGCCTGTTGTGCCGCGTTGTCGGCCAGACGATGCGGCTCAATGCGTGGGGCAATCCCCTTAAAGGCTTCGAGGTGGATTCTCAACTTTCGGGCCTTTCTTCGACGGATATTTTCTGCCACTCAACCAGTGGGAGATCGGACCCGGCAGACGAATCATACCGGGCCTTGACCTCTAGCCACTGCCACCCGCCAACCAGGTCGTCGCCGGACAAAACAATTTCAACGCTTTGCTGCGCAGCGATTGAAACCTCTTCGCGCTCATTGACAATCCGCCCGCGCGCATACAGCGACCATGTGACGCTATTGGGAACAATGGGCGTGCCGTTTTCGTCGTGGAATGAAACATCGAGAACACCCGTGCCACCTTGGTTGAACTTTGGCGTAATCACGCGGGCACTCCGAGTTCATATTTCCACGTCGGCATGTCCACGCTCGATCCTATGGTGAGATCTGGTCCGCTGGCGGTAGTCACAAGGTTGATCGTCCCGGCAGTTGAGAGCACAACGTGATTGGGCGTTCCGCTCGCGTCAACGAGTACGCCGGACTTAGCCGCCATCGTCAATTTGCGACTCCCTGCGCCAGCATCGCCAACCGCCTTGGTGAAGTCGGCAGGGGCCATGGCAACATCAGCGAGTGCGCCGGTCAGGTCTACCGGCGTTGTTACGTCGCTCGTGACAGTTTGCAGGGTAGATGCGGCAATCGCATCAAGCAGAGCATCCATGATTGCAGCAGGTACACTTTTCGCCATCGTCTTTTTCCTCCGTGCTGGTAGTTACGTTAAGTTCCTGGTACACGTCGTCAATGTGGATCTTAATTGAAGGTGATTCCTGGTTTTCTTGCATTGAAATTAACTCCCGGGCTGCGGGCCTCGATTGTTACCGTGACGCGGCCCTTTGCTATAGAAAAGGTGACGTTTTCAATCTGCTGTCCTTGGTTGATTGCGTCGATTATCAGCGCGGAGACCTGCGACAAAGACACAGTGCCGAGGCTTTGCGACTGCGAAACGTCGTCAATGTTGATAAGGTTGATAGTTGCTAAAGAAGGCTCGTCTATCGTCTGGCCTTGTAGTACGCTATCAACCGCAAGAGCAATAAGCTGATCGAGCGAAACACTCCCTGCGCTCTGCGACTGCATGACGCTGTGAATAACGAGGGCGCCGGTGATTGTTACTGTGACGCTGTTTAGCGTCTGCGATTGTCCGACGTTTGCCGTGATTATTTCGTGTAGCTGTGCTGCTGTGAGCGTCGTTGCCGTCTGCCCCTGCGATACACTGTCGGTTGTCATGCCGTGGGTCTGTGCAACGGTTGGCGCTTCTACCGTCTGTGACTGCGATACGTCAGCAAGCGACAGTGTGACAAGTTGAGTTACCGTCTGGGCATCAACGCTTTGAGATTGTGTGACGTTAGCAGGGCTAACGGTGTGCATCTGTGATGCCGTCTGAGTGTCAACGCTCTGAGATTGTGTGACGCTGCTGATTGTGACGCTAATCTTTTGATTAACTGCCGGTGCCGTCACGCCCTGTGATTGCAATACACTGTCGATTGCAAAGATTCCCCCCGCCATATCGAAAATAAACGGGCGTGCAACGGGCATGAGTAGGGCGTAGGGTTCGTGGTTGAACTGTAGGATAACATCAGTATACAAGTATTCCTGTACTACAGCAATAAACTTTATGACTCCAGGGAAGGCATTTGCTGTGAATCCTGATGCTGTCGGCCCTATATAGGTTTTCCCATCACCTGACTGAACACCAACATTATCAAAGCCGTCAAGACTATAGTTGTCACCCACATACATATCCGCAGTGGTGCCTACATGTCTATAGGCAGCTGCCAGTAGTATGTCGTTCCCTGTTTTTATGGAATTATTAGGAGAAAGTGGCCTCCCACTGTCTGTATGGGTTGTGCCTCTGTCAAACGCTAGTATGTTGGTGTATTTTGCACCATAGTCGTCGTTGTCAACAAACAAAGTCCATCCAGTATTGATATCTTTTGCACTACCAAATATGTTATGGTTTGCTGTTGGCAAACTGTTGATGTCAGCTATGCAAATTATAGTGAAATCTGCATTCAGTGAAACTACCGACTCATTCGGGATATATAGATTACTTGGTGATACCCCTCCAAGAGTCCACCCAACACCCGCTCCCTGCAAGTGATTCGCTCTTGAAGATAGGTCAACAGGGAAACCACCCCCCTCCCAAAGGGGCATCAATAATCTGCTTTTCCCCAGATCAATCCCCATCCGCTCCGCATTATGCCGCACAGCAAACTGCACAGCATCCGGAGGCCCCCACATTGGAGGTTTTATGTCAGGCCGAAATATCATGCGTATGTACTCTGACGCACGTTGATAGCAACGCCGGTTAAGCCGTAGTTGATATCGTCATTGACCACTCGCACACGAAACTTGCCCACGAAATCCGCAGGAACAGAGATAGTGCGCTCGGTCTGGGTGCTTGCAGCAGTAAAGGGGAGCGGTACAGACCACGGAGCCGCGCCGATAGACTCAAAATTCGTTCCGTCAATATCGCGCTCAATCTGTACTCGTGCGCTGCTGGTCGTGGACCCTGCGGCGAACGTAGCAACAACGGAGACCTCCGCGCTGGTCTTACCAGCATTATCAACAGTTCCGAAAAGATAATTCCCCGATGCCGCGATAGCCTGAGTTGTCCCAAGCTGCGACCATAATCCAAAAGTAAACCCACCCATTACATTTCCTCCCTAACTCGAAGAACCATCTGCTCTGTGATTTCTTGATAGCCAATTTGTTGTGCGCGGCTCTGATACGTTTCGGCCAGCGCAAGAATCTGGTCAGCCTCGGCTTGGGTAACCAGCCCGCTTGAAACAAAACTGCCGACCATACCTCTAGTTTGGGCGTGTCCCACATCAATACCGCCTGACCCTCTATCCATCAGCATCCCGTAGACGCGCTGGCTCAGACTGTCGGGAGACGCTTGCAGTCCGTCCATGATCTCAGTGGCGCGGGCCGCTCCGAACAGGGCAAACAGGGTGCGCTCGTTGAGCCATGCTTCCCTAAGTACGAGATATCGCGGTTCATTGATGTCATCCACCGCCTGCTGCGCGCTCATCCCCGCATATCCGCGCACCTCGGGGTCTACGGATAGCTCGTCTGCCAGTTTTTTGAGGGTTGGGTTCATCCTTTACTCCTGTCTGCCCACTGTTCTCTTATCACAAACCTCTCCCGTCCCTTGTGCTCATATTCAATCCGCGTAAAACCTCGCTCAAACAGCCAGTCAAAAACGGCGAAGTAGTCTTTGCGCCTCATCTTTCCGCAAGCGCCCATGATGTAAATGTAGGGCTGTCCGTCGCTCGATGTGCGGCAATATGCCGTGGCTACTCCCTGCCACCTGTCTCTGGATTCAACGCTTTTGTGCTCGTCGCCAACCCTGATCAAATACGAACAGGTTAGCCCGCAGGAGCATTTCAGGGGTTCAAACGTGATACCCAAAGGATTTCTCCTCCATGGGCCGGGTTGATCTGACTTGCCCCGGCCGCTGCTCAAAGTGCTTGAGTTAAAATCCAGGCACCGTGGAGCGTCCGGTGTAGTCCGGCGCTGCGTGAGCGGTTGCGACCTTGGCCTTGTGTCTGGCCTCACGATAGAGCGTGTAATTGTCCTGCGCCTGCGTGCGGTCGGCCCACTCCCGCCCGTTCATGGAGAAGAGCTTCCAGCGCGCACCGAAAGACAGGGCTTCGGGGAATTCGTCCGGGTACTCAATACCCTGGCTTTCAAGTTCACGCTGAATTTGCTCTAGCTTCGCAATCAGCGTCGGGAACGGGCAGCCGGGGAAATCCGGGGCAAGCTCTGCGGCAAGGTCTTCTAAACTCATCCTTCACGCCTCACGGGAGAGATGCTGTCCTGCCCCTGGGCCTTGAGGCCAAGCGCGATCAGAAAGCGGTTGTAATGCTGGTTGGCGCGCCCGTCGTTGGCGGCGTAATCGGCGTCTTTGGAATAGGCGCGGTAAACGATATAGTCCACCAGCGCATTGGAATAGATATTGTCAATGCTGATGGTGCCGGTTGCCGGATCAACCACGTCATCGGGCGCTGCGGAGTAGATCAACTCGACGTAGTGCGCAGGCGAAGGTTGGGCCGGGTAAAGATAGAAATGCTTGGGATCTGCCGGGTCGAAGATGTAATGAATAGCGATTGAATTCTCAGCAGCGAAATGCCAGTCGCGCAGCTGCTCATCGAGAATACGGCGATCGGTCAGGGTAATTGCTCTCCCCGGCGTCACACCGTTTGCCCCCATGTTGCGCCGTACGTCGATCAGTACATTGCCTGATGGGGGGATGTTTTGCTTGGTGCCTGGCTGCATCTGCACCGCTTCATTTTTAACGTGCGCGTCCGGCTTGAGAAGAACCACTTCGCGCTGACCGTCATTGAGCCAGTTCAAAAGCTCCGGCGCAGGCCAGCGGGTGCCCAACTGGTCTTGAATCAGGGTTTGGGAGCGGTCAATCAGGGTTTGCGCGAGAATGGTTGCCATTTATTCCTCCGACTGCTCTTTGAATGCGTCCCAGGCCAGGTCGCGCTCTTCCTTGGTCACGCGAGAACCCACCACGCTTGAGATCGCGCGCGCATCAGGCTTGCCGTCTGCGAGGTAATGCTTGGGGTTGTCGCGGTCGAGCGTGGCAATGGCTTCTGCAAGCTCGGTAATGCGGTTGGCGTCAAGCTCTGCGGGCTCCTCTTCCTGCGGTTTCTCTCCGCCCATCTGCGCCAGGTACTCTTTTTCGGTGGCATAGGACAGATCGAGGTTGCCGCGATTTTTGAGAAGATGCGCGGTGGCAGGGAAAATTACGCCGGTCACGTTGTTTTTCAGGTATTCGTTCACCTTGGGAGTCCTTTAGGAAAAGGGGGCGGTTTCCCGCCCCCGGTTGGTTACTTGGCAACGCGAGAAGTAATCAGCGCCTTGGGCTGCACGACTTTGGAACCCCACACGAACAGACCCTTGATGCCGGAGCCGAAGGTGGTTTCCAGTTTTTCGTGATAGTTGATGTCCTCAAGCTGCATGGCGAAGGTCAGGGCTTCCTTGGTGCCGGCCATGACCTGGTAGGACAAAACATTAGGGGTGCCCGCAACTGTAACGATGGGCACGCGATTATTGACGTAGAGGGTAAAGCGGTCGATCATGCCGAGCCGACCGTTGCGCAGCATCGACTTGCCATCGCCGGTGATCGAGGCGTCCTTGAGATCGGAGTTCTTAATCAGCGAGGCGATCTTGGGCGGCAGAAGAATCCAGCCGCTGCCCTCGTCAAGCTCAACTTCCTGCTCGTAGAGGCCCTGGGAAAGGCGGGTGATCCACTCGATGACGTTTACTTCGCCAGCGCCGGGGTTGGTCGCCGAAACCAGGGTCAGGGGGGCGTCGGCGGTGCCGAAGTCGATGTTACCGGAGATCGCGCCACCGGTTGCGCCGATGTTGGCCGCGTCCGCACCGGCGTAAGCGCCACTGAACACGTCGGTTTCGATGATGAGTTTGGCTTTCTTGCGGGCCACTTCAGATGCGCGGTCCAGAGGCTTGAGCTTGGTCTGCGCCATGTCGATCTTGTCGAGCTTGACGGCAAAGCTCTGCGCCTTGTTGATCTCAAGCGCGATGGCCGGGGTCTCTGCGTCCTCGAACGTCACCGTCTTACCCTTGGTGTATTCGGTGAAGGTCGGATCGGGGTCGCGGCGAATCATGACCTTTTCGTTAAACTTGGCCTCGCCCTCATAGTCGGTGTTTGAGATGTCCCACAGCGCGGTCGAGCCGTAGAAATTGCGCAGGGTCTTTGCGCTGAATACGGTCTCAAGCATGTGGCCGGAATTGTCGGCATAGGCGGCAGAGCCGTATGCACTCGGATTTTGTACGGAAACAGGTACACTCATGGCTGGTTATCCTTTACTTGAGCCGCCCTTCGAGTGCTGCCAGGTTGACCATCTCGTCCCACTCTTCAATCGTCTTGGCCCCGTATTTCTGCGGGATATCAAGCGACTGGTTCTTGGCGTATTCGAGTGAGGCTTGATGGACCTCTCGCTGCGTGAAGGTCGGCTTGGTGTTTTGAGTCGGCGGCGTTCCCCCCGGCCCCTTGCCGGGAACGACCTGGGATTTCGCCCGGTCCTGCGGAGACGCCTTCTTGTTGGCCTCGATGTGGCGCTTCATGCCACCGAACACGTCAATTGCGGCCTGCGCGTTGTGCGATCTTGCGGCCTCTTGCAGCAGATCATCGAAGGTGCGCCCCTGCATGTCGTAGGGCACGCTCGACAGAAGAAAGTCCTGCCCCTCTTTGGTGGCCTGGATCTTTTGCCAGTCGGGATGGGCGGCGTTGAGGCTTGACCAGAAGCGTTCCTGCTGACTTGCGGCCTGTGCCTGCCTGACCTCTCCGGTATCGCCCTTCAGTCGGTCAATCTCGCCCTGAAGCTTTGCGGCCTGGGCATTTGCCACCTCTTCCATGTAGCTGACAAGATCCTCGCCGTAGGAATCCACCAACTCATCGCGCTTAGCGCTTGAGACGGGAGCCTGCGGTTCTTGGGTTTTGAGGGTTTCAATTTCGGACTGCAACTGTTCGATCTGCTCTTGTGCCGTGCGAAGCTGCTGGTTGAGGGTCTTGACCCGGCCTTGTTCGACACGCGCCGACTGAAGCTCTCGTTCAAGTTCAGAGATGCGCTCATCTTTCGGGTCAGGGGTTTCCTCTTGCGGAGCCTCGTGGGAATCCGCTTGCTCTTCAGGGGAATCCTCTACGGGAGCCTCGCTGATGCCTGCTTCGAGCCGTTCAGCCTCTTCGATCTGCCGTTGTACGGCGTCAGGTAGTTGTGCCATTGACGTTTGTCCTCCCGGCGAGCCTTGTTTGGAATCGCCTGTGATGTGCGAGAGCCTTGAAAGGAATCCCGCGTTTGCTATTGCGTCGGGTCGAAAGCCGTTGGGAATTTCGCCCGGATGAAACAAAAAAAGAGGCCGACGCAAAACGAGCGGTGAAACTCGTTGCATCGGCCTCTTATTCAGATAAGCCCGTTATTTAGTTGTCAGAGAATCAGGAGGCTATGCGCACCCTTTTTTGCTGTGAGAGCGCGTCGCCATCCATCGACACCTTGATGTTCTTTGGCTTCCCGCCGGCGAAGTTAATCGTCATCTGCCCGTTGCCTCGCCCGAGAATGCCTTTAAACTTCTCGATCATCTCTAAAATTTCGGTGTCGCTCACGCCCAATCCTTTCTTTCCTCCATGTTACGCGAAGGGTCGGCGGACTGACTAAACTTTTCGATGATTTCCCGGTAAGTGTCGCGCCGGATGGTGTTTTCAAGCAGTCTTTCACCCCGCAGCTTACGGCTTACGGCGTCCAGGTGGAAAAGTTCTCGCTTGAGTTCTTCGACTACCTTCTTGCCTTCGAGCGTGCGAAAAACCAGCGCGAAATAATTATTGTCCATACGCCCTCGCTTCCGGCAACATAGCATCCTGCCCACCGGCCGGCTCACCTGCCTGGTTTAATGTCTGCGGTTGCTGGGACGGTTGCTGTTGGTGCTGCGGACTCATGACCTGGTTGGTCGGAGTGCCGGGAACCAACTTGTCTGCTTCGAGGTTAAGCCCCTTGGCTGATTCACGCAGCGCGTAGGCTCTGCCCTCGACCCCTGTAATCTGCATATCGACCGGATTTGCGGTCTGCTGCAAAAACTCCCGCAAGCGAATTGCCATTTGTTCCTTGATTACCAGCGCACTTGAGCCCTTGGCCTCAATACGGAGATCACCTTTGGCGCTCTGGTCGGGGTGAAATTCCATGTTCCACACGAAAAAGCCCTCAATCAGCCCTTCAATGGCGTCATCGATGTTGCGCACCACGTCCTTGATGGTTTTTGTCGCCATGTTGAGCAGCATCGAAAGACCACTTGCCGTATTGCCTGCGCCGCCGACATCCTGCTGGCCGTGTGCGTAAGCGGGAATACCGCTCTCATCGTCTGCGCGCCGCTCAAGTTCGGCCAGCGCTTGCAGCATGGCGTCGCCCTTATACGGAATATCGGTCAGGCGCACCGCAGGCTGGCCGGTCTGCATGTCGTCGGTGGTCATAAACTGCTTGAGCGGGTGAATCTGTGCGCTCTCTCCCGCAGCCAGCCGGTCCTTGTTGACCTCGCTCATCGGCCCCCAGGCCATTGCACAGTTGTTGATCGCTGCGCGGTAAACGGAATTGGCCGCCTTCTGCGAATCTTTAAGCAGTTGCGGCGGCGCTTTGCCCCAAATGGTGTCGCCTGCGACGAAAGAGGCCAGATGATAGGGGCGCTTGCCCAAGGGGTGCGGATTGAGAATCAGGCGGATCAACCTTCTGCCGATCATGAAGGCATGAATCTGGTGGTGCTTGTCCGGGTCGTCCACCTCAATGCCCCACTCTTCGAGCATATGTCCCGGCACCGCGTCCCAGCATTCGAGGCAGTCAATCGTGTCTGCCGCATCGGTCAGATTGTTGAGGTGGTCGCGCTCGTTGTCGGTCCACAGCCAGTCGCCAAGAGAACCCGCTTTATGCTCAGAAAGAATGGTGCGGATCTCTTCATCACGGTAGCCGCCTTCTTCGCCCATGCCCAAAAGCTGCTGAAGCCGCCCCGGATGCCAGCGGTGGCGCTCAAACACACCTGCAAACTCAATGTCGTAGGGATTGACCGGGTAGAAGTCCAAGGGGTGGGTGCGATCAACGAAAGGATAGGGCCTATCTTGCGTGGTTGGAATAAACTGCCCGCCCTGATTCTCCCATTTGAGTTCCTGCCGCATCCTGGTCACCGGGCCCTTGAGGATCCCGGCGTGATACGTCATCAGATCGTCAATAAAGCGCGCCGCCACCACTTCAAACTTGGCCTCGGTCAACTGATCGTCAATGATTTGACTCATGCGCTCGGCCCGCTTATTGCTCTCCGTGACCAGCGCGCCGCCCAATTCCTCCATCGCCGCTGCGGCCTGCTCTTCAATGGCTTGCTTGAGGCGTGCAAGATCCACCGGCTCGCCACTTTGCATCTCGGCAATCACCGCCTGGTCAATCGCCATCTGCCGCACGCGCTCCTTGATCCGCTCCGCCACGTCTTGCGGAAGATCCGGAATGGGTGTGGGCTCCAACCCCCATGGCTTGTCACCGGGCTGAAAAATGATGTCGCGCACCCAACTTGCCCCGGTGCGGCACTTAACGTCGGTGAGATTGCGGAAGGCGTCCGTGCCGCCGATCTTCTTGATCATCTCGATCTCTGCCGCCGAATACTCGCCCTCGCGCTGGCGCTTGGCGTCAAGCATCTCGTGTTCGATGTGGATCTTGCGCCGTTTGGCTTTCTCCCACTGTGCGTGGAGGTGTGAGACCAGCGCCGGGAGATTGGGGGCTTCGCGCTCGATCTGCGGCTGTGGTGTCTGTGCCTGCGTGACCTCTTCCGGCGTTTGTACGAGGATAAGTCCAGCCATAGTTGCTCCTTAAACGTGACCCGCCCAGCCATTTGAGGCTGTGGGTGCGCTGTAATCGGTACGGGGCTTGGGCAGCGTGGCAAAGCCGTGACGGGCAAGGCAGTACGCCCAGGCTCTCTCACAAGGCGTTGCGACATCGGTTGCGATCTTGCCGTCCTGGTCTTTGCGCAGGTTGTTGACCTCGGTAAGCGTGTCCTTGTCCTTGATGCCGTCGCGCTTGGCCGCTGCATCGACGCTGAGTTGATCGACCAGTCTTTCAATGTGGCGCTCGGCGTGGAAGCCAAACTCACGGCGAATGGGCGTTTTGCCGGTCTTATGTCCGGGCGGGACTTCGGCATAAACGCGCTTGTGCTGCTTGAGAAGTGCTGAAATCACCACCCCGCCCACACCGTCGTTATCGACCACTGCCCAGGCGTTGCGGTATCTGCGACAGACAGCGGCAATGATTGAAGCAAAGGCTTCCGGGTCCACCTCGCCCTGCCAGCACGCCACCTGCTCACCCTGTGCGTGGTCAATGACTTGGATAGCCGCGCCGCCAACCGCTGTGCGCTGAAGCGTGGCCCCGACCACATAAGATCGCATCGGCTCTTCCCATACCCTGAAGTTGCCCTGCGCGTCCGAGATCCACACGCCGGAATCGAGCCGATAGGTTGCAAGCGGCTTGAGTCCCTGCTTTTCACTCGTTACCGTGATCTTACCGCGCTGAATCATCGGTGCTGCTCCGTAGCGAATCGCGTCAAACGCATGGTCGTGGCCTGGCTTGAGAACGGGGAGCACGTCGCCGGTTTGCCGATCGACCTTATAACTCCACAGTCTGGCTTCTTCCGCGACATTCGTGCAGCGCGGATGGATAACAATCTCGGTGTGAGAGCGAAGCCATGAAACGCCATCCTCCACGCTCCCCGGCCATTTTGGAGCTGCCACCATCTTCGGGAAACCGTGCTGCTGCATGTAGCTGATAATCTCTGGCCGCGCGCTGTCTGCCCGGATGACATGATCTCTTGCGCCGGGGATGCGGTCGTTGAGCGCGGGCGTATCATCAATCTCAACACCTGTTTCATAGGCTTCATGCTCGATGTAGAGCCGGTTGTCGTGCCGCCAGAACTTAACAAGCGCCGCCGGGTCGGTTGAGAATCCCCAGTCTTGGCCGTAGTAGGGGCCGTCCCAGGAGTCTTTGGGCGTGAATTCCCTAACCGCCCACTTGCCATTGAGTACCTGAGAATGACTTTTCTGCCAGTATCCGCCTTCCCACACATGGTTGTAGAGGTCGGGATCGGTTGCCAGCATGTGTTGGCGCTGCTCTTCAAGCACTGCCGGGAAGCGCGGGTTGTCGCGCCAGTTCATCTCGATAATCTTCGACCGGGGCGGCGTGTTCTTGCGAAACCGCTTGTCGGTCGGAGAGTTTTCGTCACGCGGGTTCCAGATCACCCATATTTCGCTCTTGGCCGCGCGGATTGTCGGTTCAAGGCTCAGCCACGAATGGTCCGGCACGTCTTCTGCTTCTTCGACAATGCAAAGATCAATCTGCGCCATTGACTTGATCGAGCCCATGACGTGACGCAGGCCGCGAAACAAAAACTCCGTGCCGTTGTAGCCGCGTATATAATTCTCGCCGACATCGTATTGAGCATCGAGCCAGGGCCGCGCCTGGATTGCCTGTTTAAGCTCTGCGTGGAACGACTCTTTGATTGAATTCTGATATTCGCGGGTGCAAAGGATTCTCAACCGCTCCGAGACGCCCCACACCGCAGCCATGAGCGCAAACGAGTAAGACTTTGCCGACCCTCGCCCCCCGTAGGCCCCCCGATACCTGAGCTCACCGCGCGGGGGAGCAAAGACGGGGATCAGTTTTCGCGGCAGTTCAATCCTTTCGGT
>Ga0163224_100002_pt1 | contig 82870 bp, 83 predicted proteins | sample MSEWel2016_03_03_FD_113141 | JGI IMG/M metagenome (GOLD analysis project Ga0163224, IMG submission 113141) | Subsurface microbial communities from deep shales in West Virginia, USA - MSEEL Well Study Marcellus 5H_2016_03_03 ... | reverse complement strand
GCTTGCTAATGAATTAGTTTCAGTTCAAGCATTGAACTTACCTCTTGGTAAATTATATTACATTAACCCTAAGATTTCAGTTAGAACTGATGGTGGTACTAATCATACATCTCCTGATGGTGCTTATGAAAATGCTGCAACTGCAAGTGAAAGAACTGAATATGAAGAGCGTTCATTATATGATGCTTACTATGCAACAGAATATGATCATGAAGGTGAATCATTGTTTGATAGATCAAAAGGACGTATTACTAACGTAGACGGTGTAACTTCAGCAGATTATGTTGTTGGTGATAAATCTGCAACTATTACTCTTTCTGGATTTACAACTACTGATTCAGGTGCTCTTGTTGGGCCTTCTGGTGTACCTATGGATACTGAAAGTTTCTTAGCATCATTAAAAATTACTTCTGATGTTGATTTGATTGCTCCGGCTCCGTTCCAAGATGAAACTATTGTTGCTGGTCAAAACATTCCTTTTAATGTTAAAACTCAACAGTATGGTAAAGCAATGGTTGATAAGAATGGTAATTTGATATTGAATGTTGATACTACTTATCCCGGTGAGAATGGATATCAAGCATTTAGTGCTGCTACTACTCCTACTTTCAACTATGAATACAGAGTATATTCAGACTTAGAGGAAGATAGTGAAATGGCTGAAGTTACTTTCGGTCTTGATGAAGTTACTGTTTCTGTTGAAACACGTAAAATGAGAAGTCAATGGACTCCTGAACTTGCTCAAGATGTTAGTGCTTTCCATAACATTGATGCTGAAGCTGAGTTAACTGCTCTCCTTTCAGAGCAAATGGCTGCTGAAATCGACCGTGAGATTCTTCGTGATCTTCGTAGAGGTGCTGCTTGGACATTGCGTTGGGATTATAATGGATTGCGTAAGCAAACTAATACTTACTATGGTACTCAAAAAGATTGGAATCAAACATTGATTACTAAAATTAATCAAATCTCAGCACAAATCCATAAAGCTGTCCTTCGTGGTGGTGCATCTTGGATTGTTGTTTCTCCTGAGATTAGTGCAGTATTTGATGACCTTGAATACTTCCACGTAAGTAATGCTGCTCCTGAACAGGATAAGTATAACATGGGTATTGAAAAGATTGGTACTCTTTCTGGACGTTACCAAGTATTCCGTGATCCTTATTCTCCTGCTGGAACAATGTTGATTGGTCACAGAGGTAGAACAATACTTGAAAGTGGGTACGTGTACGCCCCGTACATACCTCTCCAGTTAACTCCTGTGATGTATAATCCATTCGATTTTAAACCTATTAGGGGTATTATGACAAGATACGCTAAGAAGATGATTCTTAATCGTTATTATGGTCGTATCTTGTGTGATGGATTGCAAACATTTGGTATTGGTGACTTGAAATAGTCTTAGTTCTAATATATAAAAAGGGTGAGAATTAATTCTCACCCTTTTTTATGATTTTTTCATACTTAAATTTACCACAATCCCATATTCGATCATATCCAATTTCCTGCATCATGTCCCATTCCGTTTTATTAATGTCAAAATAATTTGGATATTTTAATCTTAATTTATTTTTACCAAATCCAAATTTATGTAATCGACCGCTTCTATGTGATTTTCTATAATAATATTTATAATCTGGTTTTAAAATATTAACACATTTAAATCCTAATTTAATATATAAATTATCGTTTTGATTTGGAGTCCATCTTCTATCTGCAAAACTAATAATTCTATTAGGATTATATTGATTTATGAAAAAATTTAATAATTTAGAAGCCATTCCATTAATTACATAACCATTCTTCACAGCATACCTTGTTAATTCATATATATCATTAGTATGACCCTTAGATTTAGACATATTCCGTTTATTATCAAAACACATAATAGAAACTAATTGGTTGTTATAATATGCACCAATACAAATTTTTGATTTAACGTTACCTTGTATGTGATTTTCATTTAAAAATTCTTTTTTTATATCATTATCTATTTCATTAGAAATTATACATTTTCGAGCATGTATTTTTTTATTACATTTTTTCAATAAATATAATAATTTATTTTTAATAATTTCTTTTTTTTCTTCCCATTCATCTTCATGTAAATGGTATAAATTAATATTTTTCTTTGCTGCTATCAAAGTTTTATTTAAATGATAATTAAATGTTTTTTTACCATAAATTTCTGTATGATATAAATTCCCATTATATTCAATACCAATATTATATTCAGGTAAAAATAAATCAATTTCTAATCCATCTAAATATTTTCTTTTTGATTGTTCTACTTTTATATTATTTTCTTCTAAGAATAATTTAATTTCATTTTCGGATTTAGAAGTTTTGCTTTTTTTTATAAATTTATTTGTATTTTTACTAATAATACTTAATTTATCTTTAGTTCCCTTAGAAACTATATCATCATCACCATATTTTAATTTATATTCTGTAACATTCGTATTATGTTTTTTTAAATGAGTATTATTAATAATTTTCATTTTTTTACCACAAATTTTACATTGAACTAAACCCATTTTAGAAATATCTTCATAATTTTTAAAATATTTTTCATCTTTTTTATTATCTTTTAAATATTCTTCTATTGTTTTATTATGAATTTCTTTCAAATGTTTTTCATAAGCACCTGATTTATTATTTATATCTGTGGTAGTCCAATCACAATAATAACATTTTTTAATTTCTTTTATTTTTTTATAAACGAATTCAAAATATTCATCATACCAATATTTTCCTGTTTTATATTCTAAGGATTTTCTTTTATAGTTTGAGGGTATTTTAATATTATAATATTTTTTTAAATGATTTGTTATTGATCCTGATTTATTTTTATAATCATCAATAAAAATATTGGTTTTTAAACATTTAGCAACAATATAAAAACCATCCCTTTCTGGATAATTCTCTTTAATTTTTTTATCAAATTCGTATGATTTTATAGTTTTTTGGATAAAAGTAAAAGAATAAGGATATTCTTCTTCTAATTTTCTCATTGAAACTCCAGAAATATATTTATTATATATTGCATTTTTTTCTTCTATATTGATATCTATTTTTTCTAACATTAATTACATTTTAAAATTTTTACAAAAATAAATAATTTATTCAATTAAACAAAAAAATCCTGTCAATATATATCAACAGGATCTAAATTTTAAGAATTAAATTTTAATATATAAAAAATCCAATAAAAAATAAAACAAAATACCAAATAGCTAATAAAGGAATTTTATATTTTCTTGGTTTAGCATCTATTTTAGACATCCAATAAATCCACTTATCATACCATTTATCGGTCGTACCAACATAGTAGTAGGGTAATCCTCTATGTTTATTATAAACAACGTTAAAACCGCCCAAATACATCAAAATACATGAGAATATAGATATTAATGTTATTGAATCATAATATTGCCATGTAAGAACAACACTAAGAAACCAAAACACTCTTAATAATAATTCATATGTGTGATTTCTTTTTTTTGTATTATCAATTTCAGCATCACCTTTTGCATCAAAATAAATTGTCCCTAAAAAGAAAAATTTTAATATCAACATAATTATTAAATCGAAATTTCCTTGTATCATATTATTTATTTTAAATTTTTATCAGCCCAATCTTTAAATTCATATGGATTTAAAAACGGATCTATATTATATTTTCCTGTGGAATTTAAAAATCTTATAGCATGTTCATAACAATATGTTTTACGACTAGTTTTACTACCATACCATTTACCAAAAATAATTTTAACTAAATGCCACCAAAAGTTTTCAAATTCATATGGGGTTTCTTCAGCATTTTTCAAATAATTTAAACCCTTTTCATATTCTTCATCTGACAACTCTAAATTATAATCCAAGTATTTAAAATATTTTCCATTAAATTTTCTTAAGTAATCAATCCATAATCTAGTTTTGACACCCTCAGATATAGCACCAGATGTTTCATCACCAAATCTAATTTCTACATGATTGTAACATTTTCTGGTTTTTAATCCTCTTAATACAGCCCATAACCACATACCAATATGAATTGCTATGGCAGATATGTTTTTTGTTCTAATAATTGTAATTGACTTCATAACTATTTTTTATATAAATAGATTTATTAAATAAATTATTTTTCATCAGTCCAATTATTATCATAAATTAATTCTTTTTTTTCTCTAGTTATAGCTACATATGCTAAATTTTTTTCTTGTTGTACTTCCCATGCCTTTTGAACTTTTTTCATTGGTAATAAATCAGGTCTAACAATAAATACTCTATCTGACTCTAGACCTTTACTTTTATGTACAGTACTAAGAATAATACCCTCAACTTTATCAGTAAAAATATGTTGAATTTTTAATTTTAAATCATTAATGTCTTTAGATATTTTACCAATAAATAATAAGGTTAAAACTTTATCTTCTAATGCAGTGTAAGTTGAATCATCTTCAATATTAATAATACCTTTACTTAATAAATTACTTTTATAAATATTTAATTTTTCATCCCAAATAGATTTAAGTTGGTCTACTGTTTTTGCATCACCAATCATATCTATCAACGAATCACCTATTTCAGCACCTTTAATTGTAACTTTCTTTTCTTTTATTAGAAATTGAAAAAACAATTTAACTAATGGCATTGTTGTTCTACATAAAATAAAATCACCACTCTGTGCTTCTTTTAATACATCACCTTCTCTTACAACACCATCAATAGCAGTATCTAATGCTTTAATATCTGGTACATATTGTTGTGCATGTTTTACAATATTTTTTGCACATCTGAATGTTGTTGATAAACTTAGTTTTTTTGTGTTTGGTAATTCTCTATACCAATCGAATGTTTTATCATTAATTCCAGTAAACGAATAAATAGATTGATTTTTATCACCAATTAAAATAAGTCTACCAATTCTTTTACCTGTTTTGCGATCTTTTTTAACCATTTTATCAATCATCATTTGTTGAGCACGATTCAAATCTTGAATTTCGTCAACATAAACATAATCATAAGGAATTAAAAAAAGTTTATTATCGATTGCAGGTAAAAACACCATATCATTATAATCTATTGTTTTAATATCATTCATTGATTCTTCTAAGACCATAAATACACGCTTAATGTCTTTATCAGATGAATATTTAATATTATAACGATCACAAAGAAAAGGAACAAATCTCTTTTTCGTTGTTAATGTAACCTTACATAAACCGACTAATCTTTTAATACTTTTAAGATAATCATTTATTTCATCTTCAGAAGAAAATTCATTATGTAAATACCATTTACCTTTCTTTTTATTTATTATTTTATCTATTTTAAATTCATCAAAATCAACTTCTTTATATTTTCTAATAATAGAACCATAACCAATTCCGTGCAATGTTTGTGTTTTAATTTCTTTTGGTAATTTTTCTTTCAATTCATCTTTAATATGTGTATTAAAAGCCAAAAATAATTTAGATTTACCATCTGGAATATATTTCAATGATTCTATTGCTGTTGTTGTTTTTGCACATCCAGCAAATGCTTCAATAAGAATATTACCAAATCCATTTTTAATTTCATTAAAAAATAATTGTTGTTCTCTAGTCGGTTTAAATTCCATGTTTTTTTATTTGCAAATATAACACCTTTTATGAAGATATAAAAGAAATACCCAATTAAATTATAAAAATAATAACTATTTATATATAAAACATTCAATTATGAGTAATTTTATTGATACAAAAGATAAAAACAAATTATATCTTCATGTTAAACATGAATTGGGTTATCCATTTAGACCTTTTGAAGTTACGGACGAAATGTTGGATTCTTATTTAGAAATGAGTTTAGAAGATTACTCATCTATTGTTAATAATTGGTTGATTGAACAACAATGGGTAAATCTCCAAAATATGGATATTGATAAAGGTGATTTCTTTAATGCTTTTGTGACTAAATCAAATGGTTTTATGGAATCATTTACTTATGCATATTCAAAACAAGTTGGTTTAGGAACAAATGCTCCTGCATCCAGAGGATGGGAATTAAAAAGAGACTATATAACTATTAGTGGTGATACTCAACATTATATTATACCTAAAAATAGAGAAGTAAATGAAGTTTTATGGGCTACACCACCGTCAATAGATCAAGGAATGATGGCTCCTTTTGCTGTTAGTAATTGGAGTGCTGGTCAATTTGGATGGGGTTATATGGGTAGACCTGCTCAATATGTTCAACCAACATATTCATTATTAATGGCTGCACAAGATAGACGTATGAAACAAAGAATTTTACAATCAGAATTAACATATAAAATAACTGGTTTAGAATCTGGAGAAAAATTATTACATCTATATCCTGTTCCGGGTAGTAGATATGAAATTAAAAGTAAATTCGGAAAACATTTTAGTGGTACTAAGGTATGGTATTGGTATTATGATACAGATAAAAATAATTTAGAGGATTGTTTAAAAGAAAACCCTGATGTTGTTAGATTACCATCTGATGTTCCAATAGATAATTTATATTGGAAAAAATTAAACACTGTTGCTAGAAGACATGTTCGTGAATTATTAGTTGCAAAAGTTAAGATAGTTATTGGTGGTGTTAGAGGGTTTTTTAGTGGTGATGTCTCATCAACAGATGCAAAACAATTAACTATGGATTATAGACATTTGTTAGATGAAGGAGAAAAATTAAGAGAGAGTATTTTTGAAGAGATTCGTAATAGTTTAGAGAAAATGAGTTTAGTTAATCTCAGTAAAGATCGGGCTGATATAGCTGAAAATGTAAATAGACAAATGGGATATCAACCAATGCCAAATCCATTTATAACTATGTAATTATATAATTAATTTATGAGTAGAAAAAAGAAAAATATTGATTTTGAAAGTAATAGATATGGTTTATTTATGAGTGATGAATCATATAAATTAGAAATGATGTATGGTAGACATTATTTAAATACAGATATTAAACACGATATACTATTATATAAAATAAATGTTATAAAATCAAAATCTAATGATTTATATGGTCAATCAAAACCAAAAGATAAATCATATTTAACACCAGTTCAATTAACTGGTTTCATTAGAATTGATGATTCTCAACAATCTACTTATGGTGATGAATCAGGGGTTGTTAGAGATGATTCTGGTAACTTAATATTTAATGTCTATTTAGATGAATTAAAAGAAAAGAATATTGATTTTGATAGAGGTGATATTATTGAATATAATATGGGTGGGGATTTTGCTAGATATTATGAAGTATTCAATGCTAATAATGTTGTTGATACTACTTCTAATAGTATTGGTGGATTTAGACCATATTATAAGAAAGTTGAAGCCTTACCAGTTAAGGAAGATCTCACGCATTTATTAAAAGTTTGATTTTTTGGTATATAATTCAAAATCATAAATTAAATCATTGTGTCTACCAGATGCAATGATTTTTTTATTATGAGTTGTTATTTCTATATTAGGAAAATAAGTATCTCCTGTAAAAATATTTTTTAATTGTGTCATATATATCTTATCGTATAATTCGTTTTTTATAAAATAATCATAGATCATACTTCCACCAATAATAAATATTTCTTTATTATTTTTAAATGAATTAATAAATTTAAATAATGCATCAAATGAATCAACAAAATATAAATTATTGTATTCTTTACTTATATCATATAATTCATATTTTCTACTTAGAACAATATTAATCCTATTCGATAATGGTTTACCTATTGATTCAAATGTTTTTCTACCCATAACAACAATATTATTCTTTGTTATGTTTTTAAAATATTTTAAATCTTCTGGTATATACCATAATAAAGAATTATTATTACCTATAACATTATTTTCAGATTTAGCTACGATTATATTGTATTTTCTATTCATAATTCAACATCAAAATATTTTTTCTTTAAATCAATCAATTTCTTTTTTATTAATTCATGTTTTTTTTCATCGTATAAATTTAAAGAGTGTCCATAATCAATATATATAGTTATAATAAAAGATATTAATTCTATTTCAGATTTAGATAATAATTTAGTTTTTTTTAAAATAAATAATATTATAAGTACTAATACAAGTATTATAATTGTTAATATTAACATTATTATATAATCCATTTATTCTTCTATTTAAACAACAAAAATATTAAATTAAAACATAATAAACAACTATTTATAAAAAAATAATCAACAATGAATTTAAAAGAAGTAATTGAAGAGGAATTTGAAAAAACCCAAACAGATTATCCAGATTTGATAGGTAAAACGTTAAGGTTAACAACCACTATAGAAACAAAATTTCGTGTAAAAAAGATTTTCTACCATGAAAAAAATGATCCAAACAATATAATTTTATATGGTAATCTTATTAGAGGTAATAATGAACATAGTGGAGAATCACTAAGAGTACCATTAGATAAATTTAAAAGGTTTTATAAAGAAAAGTATACTACTTGGAAAAGGAATGATTTTGAATATCAGGAATTGCAGTATTAAACAGCAATTTCCAATTCACTATCCAATTTAGTTATCCCATCAATATTTTCAATTATAAAATCATCTATGGTAAAATCATAAAAATTTTTATTTTCTTTTAATTTAATTGATGGTTGTTTATCTAATGATTGTTTGGTTAATATTTCAAATAAAGCATTCATATGTCGATCATAAACATGTAAATTCTGAGTTAAATGACAAAACTTACCAACTTTATAATTTAAATGAGAAGCAATCATCATTTGAAGTGCTACATATTGAATTTTATTGATATAACCAGCCATAATATAATCATTAGACCTTTGAATTAAAGTCATATCTAAATAAAATTCATCATTAATTTTTCTAACACTCCATAATGTTTCATAAGCACAAGGATCTAGACCCTTTGTTTCTTCTAAATCATTATATTGATACATATTCATAATATGTCTTCTACCAAAAGGATTTTCTTTTAATGATTTCAATAACTTATTGATTAAATCATATCTTTTTATAGTTGCTCCATACCTCTGACCAATACTATTTGTATTATTAACTTGCCACTCATCCCACCATTTTATGCCAAGATCGTGAGCAACATTTAAATCATTAGATTGCTTTTGATATATCCATAAAATTTCTTTAATTCCAGTTTTTATAGCTGTATTTCTAAGAGTTGTTAAAGGAAATTCACCCTTAGATATGTCATATTCTTCAAAAACCTGTGTAATAAATTTTGTATGTGCAGGTGTACCATCTTTATATTTAGGTCTAGGGTTTTCATCCCAAACACCATCATTAATTATTTTTGTTAATTTTTCCCTATAATATTTATCTGCTTTAATCATAAATTTTTATTTTAAATAATTGATTATTGGATGAGTCCGTTCGCTACTATGCAGGGCTTGGCTCGTATTGCAGGTAACCACTCCTGACCAAGTTCCGCAACTCTTTTTATAACCAATTATTGTTTTTTAATGATTGCAATATGTTTTAATAATAGAATCTATTTCATTTATTAATTTATCTGGCATATTTGAGGTTATTAATGTGATAGTTTCACCAACTTTATAGTTTTCAACAAACATAGGGATTGTTTCAGATTGTTTTCTACCAATAACATTGTATTGTTTAATACTTATATCATCCAAATTAAATGTTATTTCTTTTTCTAGTATTTCTAAATTTCCCTTCATATAACGTTATTTTACACCAGTATGACCAAATCCACCTTCACCTCTTTGAGTTGTAGTACTAAACAACCCAACTTCATGAAACATTGCTTTTTCATGTTCAGCAATTACCATTTGACAAACCCTATCACCATCTTTAATTATATAATCTTCATTGGATAAATTAATCATAATAGCTTTAATTTCACCTCTATAGTCACTATCCACAGTCCCCGGAGAGTTTAAAACAGTAATTCCATTATTTGCAGCTAATCCTGAACGAGGTCTTATTTGTGCTTCAAAACCTATTGGTAATTCAATATAAATACCTGTAGGCACTATTGCTCTTTCAAGAGGTTTAAGTACAATATCTTCTTCAATATTTGCACACAAATCAACACCTGCAGATTCTTCTGTTTTATATTCAGGTAATCTGTTTTTTGATTCATTTATAATGTTTACTATTACCATATTTTTAAATTTTTTCTAAATCTTCAATATTTATTTTTAATTCTTTTTTATAATATTTTATTTTAACCAATAAATGAAAACTATCGATTATTTTAATTATTTTACCTTTGAATGTTTTAAAATCATTATAACCTTTTGATTGGTATAAATTTTCTTTTAAATATTCTGATGAATAAGCACAAACAAATATTTCTACATCATCACCAATATTATATTCTATTTTACCATATCCTTCACATTTAGAACAAACGTCTCTTTTACAAAATTTACCACACAAAAGACATTTACCATTATCTATATATTCACAACAACAACTAGAAAATGAACCCTCACCGTAACATTCATTGCAAGTAATAATCATTTTTCATTCTTTTTTATATAATTATCGATTAAATTAGTTATATCTTCTAAGGATTCATTAAAGTTAGTTAAATCATATAAATCTTTTTGGGTAAAATTATAGGTGTCTATAATTTCTTTATCTGATTTATCATCAGAATATTCATCATTGATTTTATTAATTGTTTTTAACAATTCTTTAGCTAAACCACCCCTATCTTCATCAATTATTGAATAACGACCATTGTACTCTTTATAGATTGAATCGTCAGCATAATAGTTTAAAACAACCATAAATCTTTCAATAAGGCCGTCATTATTCGTTAATATTTGTTTTATTTTCTCCATTTTTTTTATAATTTTCTATTATACTTTCAACTTCTTTTATTTCACTTTCAAAAAGCTTATATTCAAATCTATATTGATGAATAGGATTAGTTTTTATATTCTGATTGAAAAACTTCCCTTGTGATTCAGCATTTTCAAAATTCTCATATAATTCTTTATCTACATTAATATATGAATAACCATGTCCACGTTTAAAGAAAATATAAAATTTTTCATTATCCTCAAAATATATTGTTTTTGTAATATTTGACGAATCAAATATACACTCTACATATTTTTTTCCTTTGTCATCCGTAACTACTGTTTTTTCTAAAATCATATTTTTTATTTTTTAGACAATTCAACTTGATTTAATAATGAGTTAGCTAAACGAATAGCTTCAGGCATACTAAGATCGATAAATGCTTCATCATCATAATTTTCTATTTGAAGCTGTATTACACGGCCACCAATTACTGTTATTTTTTGATCATCATAATCAATAATTTTTTCTATTAGATTATTTTCCATATTTATTTTTTATGTGTTCAATTTTATTATTAATTTATAGTTAATGCAAAAATAAGTAATTTATTTATAGTTTACAACTATTTATGAAACTATTTATAAAAAAAGATTTAAATTATGATGCCAGATAAAAAATATAAATCTATTGATTATAGTTATGAAGTATTAAGAAATACTGATAAATATTTGGAATATGGGTTTGATAAATTACAAAATTTATTATATCGAACTGATAAAAATACTATACATTTACCAAGGTCTATTGATTTTTTTGATTTAGATTTAGCAATAAAAAATTTATTTGAGAGTGGTCAGCTTAGTTTAAATATTGACGGGAATAAAGTACCTACATTTTATATGGAAAATGAACGATGGGGAGAATTTTCTAAAACATGGAAAATGACTGATAAAGATAAAAACGTTCCAACACCTTATATTACTATTAGAAGGGTTGAAAAAAGTCCCGGTACTAGAATGGAAAAAAGTAATGTTGTTCAAAATAGACTTTTCACATATAAAGAGATACCAATAATGGATGATGGGCAATTAATAAAATTATTAATGAAAATGCCACAACCTACTAATGTGGATTAGATCTATGAAGTAAATTTATTTACAAAATATCGTGTTGATGTAAACGAAATGGATAAATTAATATTGAAAAAATACGCATCAAGACAATTATATATAAATATAAATGGATCGTACATGGCAACATTATTAGAAGATATTGATGAAGCAAATACAATCCAAAATATAGATGATGATAAATATATTGTTGGTAAATACAAGATAAAATTACTTGGTTTTATTCAAGATGAAAAAGATTTTAAAATAACTAAATCAACAAGATTACCCAATATATCTTATGATATTTAATCAAATTCAATATTATCTTTATTAACAATAAAACTATCTCCAATTGGGTAAGTTGGTAATTTATTTTGTTTAATGTTTAATGTATTTTTATATGTGTTATTGTATGTATTAGCATCAATATTATAAAAATTAAATTTGGTAAACTCAAACGTTTTATCTTCTTTATTAATGTGTATATCGAATAATATATCTTCTTGTGAACTTATTATTTGTGAATGTGAAAATTGATATATTTCACCATTTTTAGAATTAAAAAAAGTAAATTTACCATAATAAATATCATTAACTATATTATTCGGTATTTCTATGTCAGAAATATTATCATATACGAAATCATTGATTGGAATGTAAGGAATATAATAATTAAATATTTTATTCCTTACATTGGGGTTGATTTTATCAAAAACCTCTAATAAAAAAAATGATTTTTTAGCATAAGGATACTGATTATTTTCAAAACCTATATCATTTATACTTGTACTACCACTAAAATAAAATGAAATATCATTATCATTTAAATTTTTATATATTGAAAAATCACCATCAATAATCTCATTAATACTTTCAGTTTTAACCTTTTCAATATACGAATTAAAAATAAATTCGTCTTTAATAAATGAATTTTTATTATCGATTGGAATTTTTATAGTTTTATCTTTAAAATCCCTAATAAAATTATATTTAATTTTTAACATAAATCACCATAATTAGAAGTATCAATATTATTATCTTCTGTTATATATTCTTTCATAACAGGTTTGAATTTATTATATGTATTGGTATCAGAAATATCAGGTATTAATTTTAAAATATTATTATTATATAAATAATGTTTTCCATTTATAAATGGAAAATTAGTACCAATACCATATAAATTATCCACAAAACCTTTATCTATTAAATTCCTCCATATGTAATTACCTTGATCATCTAATTTAATTGCTTGTTCTGGAAATTCAACATATGTTCTACCTGAAACATTTTCAACATTTATTTCATTTTCTAAATAATCTATTTTTATGGGTATGAATAAATCATATTTCCATGTTATACTTTCAGTTGTACCAGAGTTATCATAGAATGTTTCAATTTTAATTGTTTTATCATATAATTTTGTTTCAGAATAATTATTTAAATTCCAATAAACAACATCTCCATCAATAATATCTCCAATATTAAATGACATCGTATCTCCGGTTAACATTATTTCATTATAAATTACTTCAATACTATAATCGTCTACAACATAATCACTAATATAAACTTTCTCATCATTATCAATTGTACCTATATAATTTTTTTTATAAATTGGCATAATATATAGTTCGGTTATTGGTTTACCAAACCAGTCATATTTATACTCTAAATTAATATCTTTATTTATTAAATAATAATATTTTATATCACCAAAAATATTTTTAGAATAACCTTGTTTATTAATAATAAAATCAGTGTTTTTTGCGATAACTTCAAATTTTCTTAAAAAAGTATTACCAGTAATATTATCATAATTTAATGTTTCGTCTAAATTATTTATTGGTTTAACTAAGTAAAAATCAAAACTATTAAATATATTTTTATTATCATTATTAACCTTTTTAAAAAAATCTTCAAAATATTCATAATTTGTAGTAATACCATTTAATAATGAGAAAAATTCAATACCCCCATAAATAAAGTATTTGTTTGAATTTTGTCTTTCTTTATCAAATTGATCTGAAACATTTACATATTCTGTAAGTTTACTTTCAATTATTTTCTTTTCAGTGTTTTTTAAAAATAATTGTTTAAAAATATCACTATTTACACCATTAATATGTTTATATTCGCCTAATTGTTCAATCATTTAAATAAAATTTAAATTGTATAATGTTTTTATTGCATCATTTTCATAGAAACCTTTAAATATATATGGGCCTTCATCATACAATGGTACATATGCACCATTGTAATCATTATAACTACCATTACTATTATTCGTATCATGATTATAATATATTGTATCTGAAGAATCTATGATATTATTATCCACCAATTTTTTTAAATGTATTGATCTTGAATCTATATTTGACAATATATTTAAATGTGATTCAGGTATTTCAATTATATCTGTTTTAAAAGTATCACCTCTTATTATATTTTTAGGGGTATAAATATCACCTAAAACATGTTGTTGAATATCTGTTCTATGTTCCAAAAACCAACTATTCCTATTCTGAGTATAATCACCAAAAATCATTTTAGAAACCATTAAATCTCTTTCTTCTCCATAAGTAGTATAATCACGAGCATATGAAAATTGTGGTATTAATATAAACATATTAACCCATTGAGCACCGAAATATCTTTGTTCTAAACCATAAAGGAATCCATTATCTGTTTTAATATTTTTATATGCTATTTTATTATAAGGAAACTCATAATTATATGTTTTATATTGAGTTTCGCCACTACTAATACTATCAAAACCACCATCTGTTGTTGGAGCTGTTCCACCTGTATAATTAATTGTTTCACCACTATAATTAAACACATCAGATTTAAAAATATAATTATCAATTAAATCTAAACCTGCTGTACGAAATATAAAACCACCTATAAGACAAACTTCTCTTTCATATTGTTCACCACTATCTGGTTCATTATCAGGTAATATTAATTTGTTATCTGGATCTTCTAAAGTGTTCGTTAACCAATCATTTTTTATGTATGTTGTTGGAAAAAACCCACTAACACTATAATATTTACCTATTCCCAATGAAAAATACTTTTTTTTCCATTTTTCACTTTCCATATATCTATCAAATTCGGAATCTTCTGGATTATCTTCATCACTAACATTTCTTAAAGAATATTCAGATTGTGGTATTTTTAATATCCCTCTAGTATTATAAGCTTTATCACCACCATAATAAGTATCCCCATTATGATTTTGTGTTATTGGTAATTCTGCTTCATTATCATTATAATCAATCAAAACCATTCCTAAGAAATTAGTAAAAACACCCTTTTCACTGTCTTCATCTATAGGAACCAATTCTCCTTGTTCATTAGTAATTCTTCTATCCCTATTACAATTAATAACTAAAACAAAAAATCCATTATTAACATAATAATAATATTCTGATTCATCTAATTCAACAATATCAGTTCTAGTATTTATTAAACTATTATTTTTATAATCATTAATATCTGTAAAAGTAGTACCTGTTAAATCTTTATCAATATCACTCTTATTGATATAATTAGGATAAGTAAAAACTTTAATATTTAAATCATTTGAACCTCTTAAAGTTCTAATATCCATATTTATTTCATTATTAGATTCATTAGATAAAAAATAGAAAGATGAATTATTTCTATCATCACCATCATAAGAAATATCTGGTGTACCAATAACACATGGTTCACCCATTGTACCAATTGTACCAAAAACAATTGTACTTGATCTTATTTGTGCTCTTATATTAAAATCTTGTCTAGTTATACCAATTTCAAAATTTTCTTTATCACCCCAAAAAGGTATTACATTAACACCGATTTCTTGTGTTTCAATATTTGGTAAATCTTCTAATCTTTTTTGTTCAATAATACTAAACCCATCTTCACTAAATAGATTTTCAGAATAACCTAAATTTTGAATCATTTCAATTGGTGACATAGAATATGGGCCAATATCTGTAATATCCACACTCATATGAACTGTTTGAATACCAGTAGGTACACCAAATAACATATAATCACCAGAATCATTAGTTATTGTAGTATATTTATAATATTTTTCATAAATTTCTAATTGTGTTTCATCTACGGATATTTCAACTTTATTTGGAAAACTACCGAATGGTTGTTTTGGTTTATAATTACCATTTTCATCTAAAATAGATGTTCGAGGTAATAAATTATATCTTTTATTAAATTTATTTATATCTCTGGGTGTTTCATATGGATATAAAGCTACAATATCTGGATTATTTTTATCTTCTTCTGATATAGGTATAAATAATGATATTCTTGCATTCGGAATACCAATATTATCATTACCATTAACTCTACCAACAACAACACCAAAATCAGAATTAAATGAATTGTATATATCTTTCTGTGTTATTTTTAAAGATAATACACTTAACTCTTCAGTATCTTGACTCAAATTAATTTTAAAATGAGTATCACTATTATTTAAATTTAATTTTATTCTTTTTGAATTATTACTCATAATAACTAAAGTATTTATTATAAATAATCAACATTATAAAAATATTTCGATTTTATGTCTTTTCTATAAAAAAATACTATTTATATATAAGATAATAATATAAAAAATTATAAAATAATAATATTATGGCAGATTTTGTTTTTACTTCTCCCGGTGTAAAATTCAGGGAAAGAAATTTAACTTATGTATCAAGAAATGTTGGTGTAACAACATTAGGATCAGTAGGTGAAACTATTAAAGGGCCAGCATTTGAACCTATTTTTGTTCAAGATTTTGGTGATTTCAGAAATCGTTTTGGTGGATTAAATTATGATAAATTTTCAAATGAACAATTAAAATATCAATTACCTTATGTAGCAAACTCTTATTTGTCTGAATCAAGTCAAATGTGGGTTACAAGGGTGTTAGGATTATCTGGTTATGATGCAGGTAAAGCATGGGCATTAAACCTTAGTGCTGGAGTTGATTATAATACTACTGGTGCAACAACTAATGTAACTAATAGTACAGATACTAGTAATGATGGTTTTTATTTAGGAACCAGAATTTTAGAAGTTGGTGATAGTGGTAATTATTTTTCTGGGTTTGAAAAAGTTGGTGCTAATTCTTTTGAAGGTAATTTTATTGAATTTACAGCAACAACTGTTAATGGTTTAGATATTACTGTTGACACTCAAACTACTGTTTATTCAGGCGAATCATTATCTGAATATGAAAACATGGTTTTAGGTGTTATTAGATCCAGAGCTACAGTTGAAGATATTGCAGATGGTGAACCACAATATAATTTTAAAACACAGAATGTTCAAATATCTAATAATTCAACTTTAAACGGTACTGGTGATATGTTTGGAGAAATTACCATCAGTGTTGATGTTATTACTGGTGATACGGTTAGTGAAACTGAAACTAAAGAATATGTTGTATCATTAAATCCTAATGATAGAAATTACATTGTTAATGTTTTAGGTAATAATGTGAAAGGTAAAAATACTCCAATATATGTTGAAGCGATTTATCCAGATTTAATAAAAAAATTAGATTCTGATGAATTAGGTTTTGGTATTAATGATACTTTAATAGATATTAATAGTAATTCATTTGCTGATTATAAAGAACAATATAAAACACCTCAAACACCTTGGATTGTATCTGAACTTAGAGGTAGTGAAATTGAAAGATTGTTTAGATTTATTAGTATTTCTGATGGAACATCTGCAAATAAAGAAATTAAAATATCAATACAAAATATAAATCCTGTATCACAAGAATTTGATATAATTATTCGTGATTTTAACGATACTGATGCAAATATGATTATTCTTGAATCGTATAGTAGATGTTCAATGAGAAAAGAATTGAATAATTATGTTGGTTCTAGGATTGGTACTAAAGACGGTGAATATGAATTGAAAAGTAATTATGTTATGTTGGAAATGAACCCAGATGCACCAGAAGATTCATTTGCTTGTGGTTTTGAGGGTTATTATGTACCAAATTTTGAATCAGAATATACGGATACTACTAGTGGTATTGATGGTGTTGTTCCTAAGATTTTTTATAATAAATCATATGAAAATGATGATAATATTAATAGAACTTATTTAGGTATCACAGAAAGAGCATATGATGGTACTAGTGTTAGAGGTACTGGTATTAACCAAAATTTATTTAATTATTATGGGGTTACTGAAAAAGTAAAAACAAAAGGATTTCATTTAGATTCTGGTAGTACACAAACATATGAAGATGGTACTTATGTTATTGGTGAATTTGAAACTGGTGAAGGTAGATTGAGAGATTATTCAGATATTGAATCTGCAGTAGATGTATATTATGAAGAAAATACTAGAAAATTCACATTAGTACCTTATGGTGGATTTGATGGTTGGGATGAACATAGAACAAATAGGACTTATGGTGATTTATATAGAAAGGGTGGTATATTAGATGGTGTTGCTGATGGTGTAACTCCGAAAACAGATTTTCAAGCATGGGAGAATGCAATTAATACCTTTTCAAACCCCGAAGCAGTAACAATTAATGTTTTTACCACACCCGGAATTAATTGGAGTGATAATAATATATTGGTTAAAAATACTTTGAGAATGATTGAAACTCAAAGGAACGATTCAATTTATATTATTGATTCACCAGATATTTATGATGAGTTAAGTGTAGGTGCTGAAAAACCCGATATTAGATTTTCTAAAGAAGTTACAGAATTATTAGAAACTGCTAATATTGATAGTAGTTATGCTGCAACATACTTTCCTTATATTCAAATAAGAGATAATGAAAATAATGCTAATGTATGGTTACCACCAACAGGTGAAATTGTAAAATCAATTGCTTTTACAGATAATATTAAATTTCCTTGGTTTGCACCAGCAGGTTTACAAAGAGGTGTTGTTTCAGCAATAAAAACTAGATATAAATTATCACAAGAAGCAAGAGATATACTATATTCAGGTAGAATTAATCCTATTGCTGAATTTGCTAATACTGGTGTTGCTATATTTGGTCAAAAAACGTTACAAACAACAGAAAATGCATTGGACAGAATTAATGTTAGAAGATTAATATTAGAATTAAAAGTATTGATTTCTAATATATCGACAAGATTATTGTTTGAACAAAACGATGATACAACAATAGATCAATTCTTAACCAAAACAAGACCAATATTACAACGAGTACAAAGAGAACGTGGTTTGAGGGATTTTAGAATTGTTATGGATGATACAAATAATACTCCTGAAAGTAAAGATAGGAATGAATTATATGGTGAAATATATATTAAACCAACATCCTCTCTTGAGTTCTTAGGTATTGGATTTACATTAATGCCTACTGGAGCATCTTTCGATGAGACAATATAACAAATTATCGAATTAAAAAAAGTCGATTAAATATTTAATCGACTTTTTTTTGTTAAAAATGTTAAATAAAACTATTTATATTAAAATAAAACTATGAAAGAAATAATAGAAGATCCTTTTTTAGGTGATGCAAAGGAACCATTTTTAGATAGTGAATATGTTTCTACTAAAAATATTGCAGAATTAAATACAAAAGAAAAGAAATTATCAAAATTTAATAGTAGAAATATAAAAAGGATTGGTGTAATAGATAACACACCTAAATTAAAGAACAAATTTAAAACTTCTAAATCTCAAAAGAGAATAAATAGAAGAATAAACAAATAATTTTAAAAATAAAACAAACAATTATGAGTGATTTACTATTAGGAGTACCTATGGATTATGAACCTAGAACAAAAAACAGGTTCTTTTTAGAGTTTCCAGATGATGTAGGTATTGAAATATGGAAAGTACAAAAATTTGACAGACCTAAATTAGATATTGATAATGTTGAAATTCAATGGTTTCATGAAACTCAATACTTTTCTAATAAGTATAAATGGCAACCATTAACAATAACATTATTAGATGTTATTGCACCATCAACGGGTCAACAAGTTATGGAATGGGTTAGACTACATGCTGAAAGTATTACAGGTAGAATGGGTTATGCTCAGGGATATAAAAAGAACTTAATATTAAAAAGTACAGACCCAACAGGAGTGTCTATCGAGAAATGGTCATTGGAACAATGTAATATTACCAATGTTGATTTTCAAGATAATGATATGGAATCAAATGAAGCACAAAAAATAACAATAACAATACAACCTCAAAGGTGTATATTAAATGCATAAAAAAAAGCCTGTTTTTAAACAGGCTTTTTTTATTAATTTATTACTATATTTTTTTGTAATATACTTTCAAAATCTATTTTCTGTAATTTAATTATAACATCATTTGGATCTGATGGAACACCATGATATGGATGTATATGTTGTATTAATGCATCTCTAATCATTTCCAATGATTTTACAATAACATCACCTCTACCTAATGGATGTCCATCTTTAAATATTTTATTTTTATATTCATTATCTAAATCATATGATCTGAATAAAGGTATACCATCATGTGATATAATCGCAATTTTATCTGACATAATAATATTTTCAGATATTGGATTGTTGTTTTTATCTTTATTTGTAAAATCTTGTAATATTATTGATGGATTTTTTTTATTCTTCTTTAATGGGTTGTTTTTTAAATGTTTTCCAACTCGAATTAAATTTTTATTATCTTTTAAAATAATATCATTATTTTTTCTACCAATTAAAGCAACATCATCTTTATCAGGGAAAACATCTTCTGCATCAGGGTATTGACTTAATGATGGTTGTGGCTTTGTTACACCTAAATGTGTAGTTGATAATGCTGTATATATTCCATCGTATTGAATGTTTTGTAATTGAGATATAATACTACCCATCCATAATCTACCTCTTTGAGGATGATCTGGATTTTCTAATAATATTCTTACAACCTCACCTTGTTTTGGTATAATGTGAAAAAATTTAGGTAAAAATGGATATGAATATGGTAAATCTGAATCATTTATCATGTTATCCAAATCAGGTATTCTAATTTTTAATCGACCACTTTCATACTCATCATTATTAGATATTACTTCACCCCAATAAACAATTCTATTAGTTTTAATATTTGATTCTGGACGATCAAAATTACTGTTATAAGTTATGTTATTTTTTTTAAAATATTTATTCATTTATTTCTACAAATTTTTCAATCAAAAGAATATATTCTTCTTCAACAATTTTTAAATTTTTCTCTAATTCGTTTAATTCTTTTTCTGTTTTTTCAATAAGATTTATTTTTTCTAAAATATTTTTTTTTGTTTCAATATGTTTTTTTTCAACAAATTTAATTTTATTTAAAATTTCATATTTTGAGTCCATAAAAAATTTATTTATTGTATTACACCATAACCTCTAGTTAATGTTATTGTTGATCCAATAGTTGCTACTGGCCCTGCTGGAGATGTACCTGCGGAAGAAACAGTTGTTCCCGGAGGAATTCCAACACTGATAATTGCTTCTTGTTGTAATGCTTTAATTATTTCTTCAATTCTAATTCTTTACATTATTTCATCTGGAGATACACTACCAGACGGTAAATTACCAACAGGTAATCCAGCTTCAGATTTTCTAGCAATAATCTTAGAAGCTATTTTTGTTGGTGATAATCCAGTCCTGTTTGATGTTCCAAGAATAATTAAAGGTGTTGGTATTACAGGAGTTGGAGTGTTAATATTTAACACTTTTTCAAATGCACCAATTAAACTATTTAAATTATTGTAATCCATAATATTTCAAATTAAAACCCTGCTAAACTTTTCAAAATTCCGCTATATTGTGTTATCTTTTCTTTTACTATTCTTTTCATAAATGGTTTTATCAACCCATTTAATTCAGATTTAACAATATTAAATATTTCAGAATTAATTTCATTTTTTGCTTTTTCAGAAATACATTCTATTGTTTTCCTATTTTCGTTTATATATTCATCAATATTAGTATTGATTGTATTATTATTTAATTTTGAAATAATATTATTAAGTATTATTGTTTTAGGTGTTAAAATAAATGAATTTATTAATTCTAATTGAAAACCATTTATTAAATCTTTATTATATTTATCTTTTGCAGAATCAGTATTATTATCAGAATCATAAGTATTATTAAATATATTTTCCAATTCATTACCAATTGAATTATTATCAGGATTAGTATTCATGTTTTTAATACTATTAGATAACACATCAATATCTAATGATGTTTTAAATATACCACAACCCCAATTATATTCAACAAATCCATTTAAAATTGATTCTGATTTTTCTTCAATATTGTTTATTTCATCTACAGATAATTCATTTGACTCATCATAAACAATTTTTTCGATTTTCTTTTTAGTTTTTAATTTATTAATTATTTGATTTTTGTTTATATTATCATTATTCAAACCAAATAAATTATCAAAAATATTTGTTATGAATTCATTTTTGTTTGTTGAGTTATTTTCATATATGTATTCCTCATAAAAATCATTTACTATTTGTTGATCATTTAAAGGTTTTATAATTAATTCATCATTTATATCATTATATTCTGCAATTATATTGTTTATTTCTAAAGGTGTATTTGGGTTATTAATCGTTTGATATAATTTATAATCGAAACTATTAACATCATTCTCACCATAAATTAATTTACCTATATCATTATTAGGGTCTGTTTTTAATTTATTATTTACATCAATATTTTTGACAGGTAGTATTATTTCATTAAAATTTGTTTGAGATATTGTTTTATCTGAAAATGGTGATATTGTAGTATTCATCAACTGATTATTTAATATTGGAATACTATTATCATACGTTTTACTAAAAATACTTCCTAAAATTTTAAATAATCCATACCCACCCATAACAACAGTAGCTATATCTAATAAAAAACTTAATGGATCTTTTTTATTAGATATAGAAAATAAACTATCATTTGTTTTAATTTCTCTATTATTTTCACCAAAAGATTTAATAGAATTAATACTATTAAATATATCTTTTTTACTTGATATTAAACTCATCTACAATAGTTATCTTTTTTTTCTTGTGGCATTAGCAACCATATCAATTAATTCATTCCTTCTTTCTTCACTAACACTATTTTCCTCTTCATTATTACCACTATCGTTATTTTTATTATTAAAAACAACATCTTTTAATATTTTTAATAAAGCTATTTTTCTATCTTGTGTTTTAGATTCTTCAGCAATAAGTTTAATTATTTCTTGTCCAATAGCTGCAACTTCACCATTCTCTTTAACCTTAGCTTCCCATTTAGTAAATAAACTAACAATTCTACTTCTGATAATATGTGTGTCATTGTAAATTTCTTGCAATAAATCATTCACACTACTTTCATCAAATTTAATTTTTCTTCTTGACGGTCTAGGCATAATATTTCTTTTATATATAAATATTTACAATATATGTTTTATTCAAATAAATTTGATTTTTCTAAAAAATAAATTTCTGTAAATGGTTTCATAGCCAATCTAATTTCTTTTGTTGATAAACGTGTTTGTTCTTTCAAAAACAATAATATTTTATTTTTTGCAAATTTTTTAGATGTATTCATATTATATTCTGAATCTGCAACTTCTTCCATGAATAAAATATCCCAATTATCTAAAACATTAATTATAGCTTCTCCAACCATAATCTCTTCTGTTTTTAAATTTGATGAATTATCTAAAACTTCTTTAATTTTATCTATTATTAAATCTATTAATTCTATATATTTATCATCATAATCATCAATCTCATATAAAAAATCATCTTTTTTTTCTATTTCATTTTGATAATCATCATAAGGTAAATTAATTGTTTTTTCTTTACTTGTTTCTTTACTATGTTTTATATAAAAATTGCGAACAATAGTTTGACAATAACTAAATGCTTTTGGTTTTCTACCACCTTCTAAAATCCTATTTGGATTATAACTGATCATTTGTTCAATCAAATGTGATAATGCATATTGTTGAACCTCTTCTAAAGAATAATTACCTAAATGTAAAGGATATTTTTTAGATATTGATTCAACCATCTTTCTAAATGGTTCTTTTAAAACGTTCTCATATATTTCATTTTTTACTTCCTCAGAATCAGTTGTAATATAATCTATAACAGCTTGTTCTTCAAGATAGTCAAAATATAATTTTTTTTCTTTTTTCTTTCTACCCATGTATTTATTATTCCCATAATATTGTTATTTAAAACGGTTATATATATAAGTTTATATATATAACCGTTTGTTATTTTTTATTCAATTTCTAATTCTATATCTCTATCTGTATTAAAAAAATATTCTTTTTTTGCCGTTTTAAACCAAAAACCTCTTTCTTTAATACTCATAGTATCCATGTAATTTTTAAATAAACTACCATCTCTACCCTCAACATGTTTACATCCTATTTTAGGTAATACAAAAATCTTATGAGAATTATTTAACATTCTCAACATAAATTCATAATTAAATGCTAATTTTATTTTAGTTTTTAAACCTCCAATATCTTTAAAGAATTTAGTATTTATGATAGCACCACTAATTTTAAAATCACTAAATTCTTTAAGTTTATCTAATGTTAAGAATCCTAATTCGTTATCCTCACCAACAAATTGTCTAGACCAAGCATATTCATTTGTTAATTTTTGAGGTTCTTCTTTTTCATTTACTTCAATTAAAATATTTAACAGAACACCAACATTGTCTAATTCTTTTTCATTATAATAACTATCAAAACGACTCAAATAATTTTCGTTTAATTCATCATCATATTCTAAAATTAAAAAATATTCAGTTTTAACATATTTTGATGCGTGATTAATCTGTCCTTGAAATGAACTATCACCATCATTTTTAATAACTTCTATATTTTTTACTTTTGAATATTTAGATATTATATTATCATGTGTTTTTGTATTTGAAACAATTAAAATAAATGGATTATAATTAATTCTTTTTTGTTTCAACACACTATCAATACTTTCATTTAAATATTGTTCAACTTTTTCATTAAATTCGTGTACTGGAATAACTATTGTTGTATTATTTTTCTTCATTTTCTTTACTTTTTAAACTTTTTTCTAATGTTTCCAATCTATCATTTAATAGTTCAACATACAAACCAACAATATCATCTTTTTGGTCTTCTTGTCTATATTTTTTATTAATAGATTCAAAATTATCATTCATTTTACTTATAAAATCAGAATCTTCTAAATAATGTCCTAATACATTAGCGATCATATCAGGTATTTCATAAATATTTTCAGCCCAATAACCATATTTAATAGTTTCTTTATCAATATAGTCTGGTTTAATATCAGGTATTAATCCAATTGGAAATGTTTTTGTTTTGTAACATTCTAATGGAAAAGTACCAAAGCTAGAAATTCTATCAATCCACACAGCAGCAAAAGATTCATCCAACTTCTTAGCAAAATCCTGTCTAGATAATTGTTTAATATCATCTGTTTCAGAATATACCATACCATCAAAAGATAACCAGCTATATTGTGGATATTTCATATAAAACAATTTAACAATTTTAGTAATATCATTTTTATTTCTATATACTATTGGTATCGTTGGTTTTTTATTTTTTATTTTATTTTCAAAATAACTAGGAATACCAACATCAAAAACTTTAACATCGTAATAATTACCCATAGTATTTTCAAAATAATGTTTTAATGTTTCAGATGTAGTAAACACGTTTTTAATACCAAATTGTCCCCAATTAGAACCGGGTAATAATCCATTCAACATATAATCAAATGATTGTAATAATCCAATTCTAATTGACGGAATATTTTTTGTTTGTTCAAAAACATTCGTTAGAATTTCTGGTATTACAACAACATCTTCAGCACCAACTTTTAATTTTATATTTGATGCGTTTTGAATTTCAACATCCAAAATACTATCCTCAATCCAATAAGGTTTTTCTATTGATTCACCATTTACTAATAATTTAACATCATAACCCTCATTCTTCATTAAATGAGCATGATAAAAAATCTCATATATTGATGCTGATGGTTCTGTTACATCTGGTACAAAAAACAAAAATTTACTTTTTTTATTTTTAATGTTTTCAATTCTTTCTATAATTTTACTATTTTCCATTTTCTTCAATTTTTTTTATAATTTCTTTATCTTTGACCAAATCAATTAATTGTATAAATTCATGTTCACATTCAATATCATTATTATAAGGTCTTTTTAATTTAATAACCATTTTATCGTCTGGTTTATTTTTAAGTAATTCTGGATTAGTAGTAATTAAAACATCACAATCATCCCAAAATTCATAATATTCATCATAAAATTTATAATTTTTAAATCTAATCATAGACTTACTTAAAAAAAACAATGTTGGTGGAATTGAATGTAGATTTTCTTTTGATACAATTGTTATTTCAAAATCTTTGAATTTATTGATAAATTCATTTAAGTGTAAATCTAAACCTCTATACATTTGAGGTGCAGATCCAAAAATTTCAAAAACAAAATCCTCATACATAAATCTATTATATTGTTCTTCAGCAGTAAATTCCTTGCTTTCTGTTTTAAAGAGAAAAGGATCTGCTGCAGATGTACCATCATCATTAATTTGATAATCTTTTGGTGAAATATCTTCTGGAGCATCATCTTTAAGAATGTTTACTGATTCAACACCACTTTCCCATTTATATTTATTAAAATAATCAAACACATATTCTTCTTCTGGAACACCTTCTTCACCAAACTCTTGAACATACATTCTATCGAATTGAGTCCATTTATTTCTCAATATCTCATCAATTTCAATACTAATTCTAATTTTTTTATTCATAAACAAATTCTTTAATTTTTTCTACTAATTCTTTATTTAATTTTTTTAATTCATTTTCATGTTTTTTTATTAAATTTTCATTTGTAATATATTCAGGATTAATACAAACTAATTCAGTATTTGCCTTTGTTATATCTGGAATTAAAATATATTTAGAATCATCAGATTTAGTTTCTTTAAATACATCTCTAACCTTTTCAGTATAAAAATTCCATTGATCTGGTGGTATTTCTTTCAATCCAATATAAAATACATAAATATGTTTCATAATTTATTTGTTTTAAAATATTCTCTAAATACTTTATCAATATGTTTAATTAACGGATTTCTAACGTTATCATCAGCATCATTCATTTCAACAACATTAATACCATTAATTTTATTTTTAAATAATTTTATCAATTTAGATAAAGAACTTTCATTTTTATTTTTTAAATCTATTTGATTTGTATCACCAAGAATAATCATTTTAGAACTATTAGACAAACGACTCATAATTGTTTCCATATTACTCATAGATAAGTTTTGGCAATTATGGGTTAAAATATTATTAACATAATAATTATTATTGTCTTCAACTTCCATATTATATACTCTCTCAACACCATTATAAATAATATCTTTAATTTCTAAAGTAGTATTTTCGTAATCATTTTCATATGTATAATAATGTTTAAGATTAAAATGATTTTGATATTTATTTTGTAATTTATAATACATTGATGGATGAACATATTCTTTTATTAAATTTTGTAATATATTTGATCCATTTTTACCTATTCTTATACAATAATAATTTGTTTTATATTTTTCACCGTTTTCATTGGTTTTTTCTTTTTTATAGTTGAAAACTTTTGACTCTATATTAAACTTATTTTGTAAAATATTTACCAATATTTGATTTTCTTCTTTTGTAAATCCTTCTGAGTGAAAGCTGATATTAGATTCATCGTTATTATATTTATATATAGATCCATCATCCATATACCATAAAGCTAAACTTCTTTCAGTTATATATTTTTCAATATCAGATGTTATTTTTTTCTTACCATTATAAAAACTATTTACAAATTTTTTATCCAAATAAAAAGATTTTGTTCGGAATGATGATTGTATTTCACCAGTAAAACCGGATCTATAATTATTATTTGTTTTTGTGTTATATAAATCAGCACAAAATTTACAATATTCAGATTGTTTTAATGAATGATTTTTATTTAATCTATAAATATTTTTATCATTTTGTTTGTTTTTAGTAAACCCAGCATCACCTAACACAAAACCTAATAAAATATCATAATTATTTTCATTTAATATTGAATGATTCCCCATAGCATTTTTTCTTTTTATAAGTCTATCACCAATATTTAAATCTTTTAATTTTTTATATTCAATTTTACCATTATTATATATAGCAAAAGGATGATTATTTGTAGCAATTATTGGTTTTGAAGATGAAAACAATAATTTAAACGTTTCTTTATTATTAGTTATTCTTATAGAATTAATCTTTTTATATTCTTTAATTTTAGTATTTTCATTATAAGATAATACATAAATACTTTCATTTTTTAAAAAATGTTTATATAACATTTTCATGCTAATATATCTTTTATTTAAATTCTTGTTAAATTTAATAATAACTTTAGAATCCCCACCAACACATTCATCAACAATAATAATAGCATCGTCAATACTAGTACCCCTCAAAAAAGCAACTGGAAAAGGTTTAATTATTTCCTCATTTAATAAATTGTTTAATGATGCTTTACTAATAAATTTTTCTAAATTTAAATAATAACTCTGCATATATGGTTCTATTTTTTCCATATAATCACCTTTTAAAAATCCAATTTCTTCACCCTTTAAAGGTATTACAGATTTAATTAAGTATATTTTTCTATATTTTGATGATGTTTTTCTTATTAAATTTAAAGCATATCCAACACTAATATATGTTTTACCACTACCAGCCTGTCCAGAACAAATAGTTATTTCATTGTTTTTTATTGAATTAATTAATTCTTTTTGACTATCATTTTTAGATTTTATTGTAATATTATTTGGTATAATTTTATCAATTATTTTTCTCTCATCAATAATACGATTATCATTATACGCTTGAAAATCATTAAAATAATCACTTTTACCCATAAAATTTATTTTTATGATACAAATTTAAGTATTTTATGATAAATAAAAAACACTTTTTTTTAAATTTATTACTATTTATTAATAAAAATTATAAAATTTTATAATTATGGATGAAAATATGAATGCAAATATTAAAGATGCTATTAATAAGTTTAAGGAAAATAAAACTGAAGCTAAATCTTATAATATTCCAGAAAACAATGAAAAAGAAGCATCACCAACGTATAGTAATTATCATGAAACTGATCCAGATTTAATAGTTGGTTACGAATTAGTAGAATTACCATCAAAAAGTATTAATAATTATGGTGGAGTGGGTTTTGATGAATTTAAAGTTGAATACTTAACATCTAAAGATGAGGACGTATTAACAACACCATCATTAATTAAAAATGGTACTGTTTTAGACGTTTTATTAAAGAGAAAAATAAAACATAATATAAACCTTGATGAGTTATATTATGGTGATAAAAACGCTTTAATTTTGTTTTTGAGGACTTCTAGTTATGGATATAATTATGATGTTGAAGTTTATAATCCAAGAACAGATGAGGTATATAAAGATGTTGTTGATTTAAGTAAATTAAAATATAAAAAAATCACTAGAAAACCTGATGCTGACGGACTGTATAGTTTTGAATTGAAAAAAAGAAAAAAAATAATTCGTTATAAATTGTTAACATCTGGTGAAGAAAAAAGATTACTTGAAAAAGCAGATGCTATTAAAGAAGCATATAATAGTGAAGTATCTGAATATAATTCATTAAAATTGAAGAATCATATTATTAGTATTGATGGTAATACTAGTAGGGATTATATTAATAAATTTGTGGATGCTATGCCTTTAATGGATACATATGAATTAAGAAAAGATATTTTAGATGTTACACCTGATGTTGATATGGAGTATGAGTTTAAGGATAAAGAAGGTTTTAAATTTAAATCAAGAATTAGTATAGGTGTGGATTTTTTTTTCCCGAACATCTAGCAGGGAAATATAAAAAAATGGTGTTAGATGAAATGTATGCGTTAATAAAACATTCGAATTTTAGTTTTAATGATTTAAATGATTTACCAACATATAAAAGGAGATATTTTATTAATAAATTAAAAGATGATATAGAAGAGATAAATAAACAAAACGAAAGTATATCAAATAGTATTAAAAAGAGATGATTATGATCATCTCTTTTTTTTTATGAAAAAAATATAAACTATTTATATTAAATAATCTAAACTCATGGCAAAAAAAATATCAGATATAAAAAAAGATTATAATAGAGAAATTGAAGCTAGAAGAAGATTAATAGAATTAGAAGAACAAGAAATGAATTCTATTAGTCGAATTTTCAATGTTAAAGATAAAATATATCTATTAGAACAAAAATACAATCACGAATTAAAATCTAGAAATGATATGTATGATGCTTATGAAAAAAATAGAAAAGAAGCATCAAAAAATGGTGAAAGAATACATCAAAAGACATATGAAGCATTTAAAAAACAAGTTAAAATACAAGATAAAAAAATTAATAAATTAAGAATACAAAATAATTTATTACAATCTGGATTAGGTATAATTCAAAAAATGTCTTCTTTTGATTTACCTATTTTAAGTTATTTAATGGATTTTGATAAAACAATTAGAGATACTGCTGTTAGTATAGGTATATCTGCTGAAAGAACTGAACAACTTAGAAATAATTTTCAAGATGCACATAAAATTGCTACAAGATTAGGTGGTACTAGTAAAGATTTAGCTGAAATACAAACAAGTTTTGCTAATGAAACTGGTAGGGCTAAATTATTATCTGGTAAAATGCTGGGAGATATCATTAAAATATCTAAAGGTGTTAATATTAGTAGTGAACAAGCTGGTAATTTAGCAGGTCAATTTGAATTGGTTGGTTATAATGCTACAACAACAATGAATTATATTGAAAATGTTGTTGATATGTCTGAAAGGGTTGGTGTTAACACTGCTAATATTATTCAAAAATTAAATACTAATTTTAAAAAATTACAAACATATAATTTCAAGCATGGTGTTGATGGTATGGCTAGAATGGCTATATATGGTGAGAAATATAGAATGGATATGTCATCAGTATTAACATCAATGGATAAAGCTAGAAACCTTGAAGAAGTTATAGATATGGCTGCAAATTTACAGGTTTTAGGTGGTCAATTTGCAGCAATGGCTGATCCTATGGCTATGTTATTTGAGTCAAGAAATGATCCAGAAGCATATACTAAGAGAATAAATAATATGACTAAAGGATTAGTTTCATTAAGAGAGACAGCAGAAGGATATTCTTTCGAATTAGCATCACCAATGGCTAGAGATATGTTAGATAAAGCTGCAAAATCATTAGGATTATCAACAGAAGAACTAACACAACAAGCATTTCGTCAAAAAGAATTAATGACTATGAGACAACAAATGCTTGGTATGAATTTATCCAGAGATCAAAAACAATTAATAGAAAAATTAGCTAATTTTGATAATAAAACAGGTAAATTTACTGTTACTATTGGTAGTGAAGTTCATGCGTTAACAGATTTATCTCAAAAACAAATTCAACTATTAAAAACGGAACAAGATAGTTTACAACAAAGGGCTATAAATGCACAAACTTTTGACGATGCATATCAAGCCACTTTAAATGAATTAAAAACAGTGTTATTACCAATATTAAAAGGTGTTAATCTTGTTTTACAAAAAGCAAGACCAATTTTTACAACAATTAGTGACTTTTTAGAAGACCAAAAATGGTTAGCTGGATTTCTTGGGGGTGTTGGTATTTTTGCTGCAAGCACCAGAATATTAGGTGGTGTATTTGGTGGTTTAAAGCCATTAGTTTCTATACTTGGTAAAACCGCTAAGGGTGGTGCTAATTATGGTGGTAGATTATTAGATCAACAAACAAAATCACCTTATACTAAAAGTGGTATGGGTAAGGCAGGTGGTAGTTTTAAATCATCTTTAGGTGCTGGATTAGGTGTTGGTATTGCAGGTGTTGGTATTGGTGGAGGTGTAAATTTAGCAGCACAAGGTATTAGTAATATAGCAGATTCATTAGATAAATTAGATATTGAAAAAGTTGAAGCTTTAAAATCAATAACTACAACCCTTGGTGTTGTTAGTGGAATAGCTGCTGCAGCAGCAGCAGGTATTATGATTTTTGGTAAAGCATCATTGGTTAGTGCTCCGGGTATATGGAGTTTTGCAGGTGCAGTAGGTGTTGTTGTTGGATCAATAGGTGCTGCAGCTGCAGGAATTGGTGTTATGTCTATGGGATTAGCACAATTAATTGAAAAAGGTGCAGAAAGTAAAGGTACATTAATGGATACTGCTAAAGGTATAGTTGCTATTAATGGAGCAGTTGCTACTGGATTATTTGGAAGTGTTGGTTTAATAGGTTTTGCAGGTACTATGGGAACTATAGCATCATCAGCAAATAAAATAAAGGGTGTTGGTGAAGCTTTTAAAAGTATTACAACTGTATTGAAATCTAGTTCTGATGAATATGATCGTTTAAATTCACTATTGGAAACAATAAATAATTTTGATAGTGAAAAAATGAGTTCTTTTTCAAAATTATCAAAAATAATGAATAAACCATTACAAGTAGAATTCAAAGATAAAGAAGTTAATTTAGTTTCAAATATAACATTAGAAATAGACGGTGAAAAATTTATAGATGAATTAAATTTAGTTAAAAGATTAGAAATCAGGTCATCAGATATACAACAAGGTAAATCAATTAATTAAATTTAAAAAAAACTATTGATTGTTTTTAAAAAAATGTATAACTTCGCCAAATCATTACGATTTTATAAATCATTAATCTAATAATTGATAAATCAATAAAAAGATAAAGATGATTTAATAAATTGATGATTTAATAATCAAAAATAATAAATATTCTTAAATTAATCAATATTAATTGTTAAATATCAATAAATTGAAAATATTTATTATTAAATATAAATAAATTAAAATAACTAATTAAAAATTTTAAATAGTTATAATATAAATAACAGGAATGGTGTATCCGATTTTATAGGGGGATGCACCATTTTTTTTGATTACTATTTATAATAAAATAAATTATAATGTCTAGATTATTAGAAAATTCTGAAGGATATAGAGAAAATCAATTGGTTAAAAATGAATATAATAATGAAGATTATTATAATGATCAAGATGATTCTAATTTAAACTCAATAAATGTTGAGGGTAAAAATTTCAATATTGATGAATATAGAAAAAAAATTTTAAGTAGAAATATTTATACACCAATAAATAATGAATATCAAATAGAAAATCCAAAATTAATTGAATCTATTAATTCTATTTCTGGTAATATGATGTCATATATTAATGTTACTGCAGTATCAAAAGTAACAAATAGTATTGAGAGATTATATGCTAGAATTAATAATCCAACTAAATTAGTTAAAATAGGTATGCTAAAATTAGCAGATCAATTTTTAAAAACTACTGCTTCAAATGCTTCTAGATTAATATCTGAACAAGTTAATCTTTCAAATGTATTTAAAAAGGATAAATCGATATTTGAAAATAGAGATTATAGTATTACTAAAAGAGATCTCAATGATTATATTAAAAGTTTAACAAATAATACTATAGGTAATTTAATTGATAATTTGATTAGCTTTAATGTTGTTGAACAACCATTAAATAAAAATTTTAATAATTCTGAATATTTAAATTATTCAAGAGACAAATATTATTTAAATAATACTGGTAAAGCTTTAGTAAATATTCTTAAAATAGATCTTGGACAAAACCAATATATTTTATCATATATTCCTGAAGTAATATCTGATTTAAATAATAAACAATATTTTTTAAATAAAACTCATTTTACAATAAATAATTATATTGTAGATCCATATATTGGTAATGAATTAATGGAATTATCTAATACATCAAATGATAATATTATTAGAGAATATGATAGTTCATTTATTAATGAATTTGGTAAAACCAATTTATATGAAAAAATTGAAGATTGGGATGATACAAATTATATTAATAATGATATAGAAAAAGAATTTGTATGGGGTGATAATATTTCAAACTTTAATATTGAAAGAGGTTTATTAAAATATACAAATGCTTTAATGGAAGCATCTGAACGTAATTTGATTTTTAATGATAAAAAGAAAGTTTTTGATCCAAAGAATAAAGATAAATTTATTGGATATAATGGTGCTGGAATACATGATGTACCAGAAGAATCATTAAATATTAATCCAAATCTATATGATGGTATAAGACAACATAATTTATCAGACCAATATAATAAATTTGTTAAAGCTATAAGGTTTAATGGTAATAGAATTTATGGTGGTAATAAAAATAGTGTAGTTTATGACACAATTCAACCAAAAATACATCCAGTAAGAGATGATGATGGAAATATCGATAATAGAAATATGATGTTTTCAATAGAGAATTTAGCAATAAATATAAAACATAGTGATATTGATAAAAATCTTTGTTATATTGACGATGAATATAATACACCTTTACCATTATCTGAAAGGGGTCAATTTAATGGTAGAATTATGTGGTTTCCACCATATGATTTAAAATTAAGAGAAGATTCTACAAACAATTTAACAAATACTGAATTTATTGGTAGAGGTGAACCAATATACACATATAATAATACTGAAAGGAGTGCAACAATATCATTTAAATTATTAATTGATACACCCCCACAGTTACGAGAAATTCCAAGAGATAATTTTCATAGGAGAGCAAGTGAATTTTTTCTATTTGGTGGTGATTATGATTTAACTTTTAACAAATTAAGTGAATTAGAAAAAGAATTAGATAGAATAAATGAAGAATTAAGTGGTTATGAAGAAACTGTTAATGTTATTGAACCACCATTTGAAGAACAAATAATTAAATATTATTTTGATAATGATAGTTCGACTATCATTGATACTTACGAAGATAATATAACTCAACCAGATAAAGGTGAACTCAATGATTTTGGTTTAAATCTACCTTTTTATAATGGTATTAATGATTTTATTAATAGTTTTTTAACTGAAGAATATAAAGATTTTATAAAAATTGAATTGATTGGTAATACATCACTATTATATATAGATCCAAATAAAGAGGATGATTATAATACAAAACTCTCAAATGAGAGAATTAATAATTTATATAATTATATATGTAATATTTATGGTGGTGATATTGAAAGTGATGGTTTTGATGTTAAAAGACGTGGTGTTGGTTCTGAAAATGCTGTAAAACCTAATGATCCAACAATTATACATACAAGAGATGTAAAAAGAGGAAGAAATGTTGAAATACGAATAAGTAAAAATGAAAATATTAAAGTTGTTGATGTACCATTATCAGATCAAAGAAAGAAAGAAAAATTTAAATTGATTAATGAACGAGATGATGTTATGTCTGAGATTAGTTTAATTGAACAAAGAATAAAACATATTAATACTAATGAATTTAAAACATTAACAATAGAAGATAATTATTTAAAACAATTCGATTGGGCTAAGGATAAAGTGTTAAGACCTTGTTTTTTCTCACAAACACCTGAAGATTTTCATAGAAGATTAACATTTTTACAACAATGTATGAGACAAGGTAGAAATATCAATACTAATGAAAATACTAACTCCGTATTTGGTAGGCAACCTGTATGTGTTTTAAGAATTGGTGATTTCTACCACACAAAAATAATGATTGAAAATATGGCTATTGATTATAGTGTTGATAATGCTTGGGATTTAAACCCTGAAGGTATGGGAGTACAACCAATGATTGCAGATGTAGACATAAAAGTTAAGGTTATTGGTGGACAATCATTGGCTACACCTATTGCAGAATTGCAAAATGCAATATCATTTAATTATTATGCAAATTCAACATATTATAATGATGGGATTTACAAAACACCCACTAATGCAGAAGTAGCACAATTAAGGGATAATAATATTAATAATAATGATGCATAATTATGAAACAAGATTATGATAGATATGAATTTTTAAAAACTGGTAAAGAATATAAAATGATGCCATTTGTTAAAATTCCTAAAAGAAATACTGATAAATATATTTCTTGGAATTCAAATACTGATAGAATGGATAAGTTGGCTAATAAATATTATAATAATCCTTTTTATAATTTCTTTATTATATATGCTAATCCAGAATATATTTCTGAATATGATATCCCAGATAATACAATTATTAGAATACCATATCCATTAGATGTTGTTAAATCATATTATGAATCATTTTTAGATAAAAAATTTTCAAATCAATAAAAACTGTTGCTATTAACATTTTTTATTGATAATTTTGAAAACAAAAAATGAAAAATAAAATTATTGTTGTATATAGCAGTCATTTATCAAAAGATGTAGATTTATTATTTGAAAAAAATATAACTAATACAATTGGTTGTAAACATCAAATAATTAGATATGAAAATAAAAATGAAAAATCATTATCAGAAATATATAATTCAGCAATAAAAAAATATAACGATAAAAATAGTATTTTTTTATTCATTCACAATGATATTGAATTTAATACAGATAAATGGGGAATGTTATTATTAACAAAATTTAATAATTCTAATTTCGATATTATTGGTGTTGCTGGTACAGATTATTTAGATGATACTGGTAAATGGTGGAATAATAGAAATAGTTTATATGGTATAGTAAATCATAGCGATGGTTATAAAACATGGGAGAGTAAATTTTCAGGTAAATTTATAGGTATTAAAGAATGTGTTGTTATTGATGGTCTGTTTATTGCTTTAGATGGAGATGAATTAGGTGAATGTTTTAATGAAGAATACGGTATGTTTCATTTTTATGATATTTCTATGTGTACCGAAGCTTATTTAAATGGTTTTAATATTGGTGTGACAACGGATATTAGAATAACTCATAAATCTGTTGGTGTTGTTAATGAAGAATGGGAAGAAAATAGATTAAAATTTATTAATGAATATAAAGAAGAATTACCTCTATCATTAAATAATTATATGTAATATGATAAATATAGATAAAATTGATGATGGTTTACCTATTTCAGTTATAGTTCCATTATCAAACAACAGAAAAGATTTTTTTTATAATTTTGTTTTACCTTTAGTAGAAGCAAACAATCCAAATGAAATAATTATTAATGATGATTTAGGATCTGCACCAAAAAAACGTAATAATGGAGTAAAAAAATCAACACAACCGTATTTGTTTTTTTTGGATGATGATATTCTTCTACCTAAAAATTATTTAGAAACGTTACATAATTCTATTAAGAATAGTGATTATGCATATGCATATACAGGATATAAAGGTATAGTTTTACATCCTGAATCTCATCCAATGAAAGGCAATTTTGAAATAAAATCAAACGAATTTGATGGTAATAAGTTAAAAAGAGGTAATTATATATCAACAATGTCTTTAATAAAAAAAGATTGTTTCCCATTCTTCGATGAAAAATTAAAGAGATTTCAAGATTGGGATATATTTTTAAATATGTATATTAATAATAATTATCAGGGAAAATTTATACCTAATTTACAATTTATGGCATATTACATTGATAAAGGAATTACTAGTACAGATAATTCGATGGTTGAATCATACAATATTATTAAAAATAAATATAATTTATAATGAACAGTAGGGATTATAAAACAGTTAGAAGAAATGAATTATTAGATAGATATCAAAATAAAAAATTGGTAACAACAAAAAAAAATAATTCAAATTCTAATATGTATCAATATGATGAGACGACTATAAAAAATAAATTGTATTATGATATTATTATAATAATACCTTCCAAAGACAGATATGATTATTTGATTAATATTTTAAATGATTTAATATCACAATCAACAAAATACACATTTAAAATAATTGTATTGAATGATGCATCAATAGATGGTAGATATAAAAATATTCCAGAGTTATATAATAATATAACATATTTAGAAAATATTGAAAATTTTGGAAAACATTTATATTGGAAATCAATAAACAAATTGTTTTTTGAAGCTAGTAAATATAGTTTTAGATTTTTATTACAAATAGATGATGATTTTAAACTATGTAATAATTTTTTAGACCGATTGATTATTGATTATACAAATGCTAAAAATAAAAATAATAAAATTATATGTTTAGATTATAGGATTATGAATGATTGGGATGAATTAAGATGGGGTTGTGGTAAATCGTGGATTGATGGTTGTGGACTATATGAACATGAGTTTATTCGACAAATAAAATTTAAAATAGATCCAATCAACAAATTAAGATGGAGAATGAATAAGGATATTAGTAGCGGTGTTTGGCAACAAATATCTAAAAAAATTAATTTATTGGGTTATATTGTTTATAAAAATAATAAAAGACTTGTTGAGCATATTAAATGTGAAACACAAATGCAAAAATAATATTATGAAAACAATAAAAAGATTTATATATGAAAATGTTGAATATAATATTCAGGGTTTTAAAGATGAACATATATTTAAACAAATAAACGATAAAGGGTTTTATGAAAAAGGTTTGTTAGAATATATAAAAAATTTGAATATATATGGTGTATATATTGATGTTGGTGCAAATATTGGAAATCATTCATTATTTTTTGCCAATCATTGTAATTCAAAAAAAGTAATATCGTTTGAACCAGAAGTAGAATGTTTTGAATTATTAAAATATAATACAAATACCAATTCAAAAAAAGAAATATTGATAAATAATTTGGGTGTTTGGAATACTAAAGAAAAACTTTTTATTAAAAAGTTTCCAAATTATAAAAATATGGGTTTGTCTACTATTGTAGATAAGAAAACTGATAACACATACGAAATTAATTTAATTTCTTTAGATGAATTTGTTTGTTTAGAAGAAAAAATAGGTTTAATTAAAATAGATGTTGAGGGTTGTGAATTAAATATTTTAAATGGTAGTAAAAAAATTATTGAAAAATATCATCCTGTTATAATTTGTGAAGCAGAAAAAGAAGAAAATAAAAATAAATTAGATGATTTATTAAGTCAATACGGATATAAAAATTCATTAGTTAAATTTAATGCAACACCAACATATGTTTGGAAAATATAAAAAATATTTAATATGAATAATGATGTTGCTATAATAATGTGTACTTGGAAGAGAATTAATAAATTACAAAAAACAATCAATTTATTAAAAAATCAAACATATAAAAATTTTGATTTTTATATTTGGAATAATAGTAATAATATTAAAAATATTATTGATAAAATAATTATAGAAGAAAAAAAGAATATAAATATTGATGTAAAACATTCACAATTAAATGTTGGGGGGTTCGGTAGATTTTTATTTGCTAAAGAAATACATGATAAATATAAATCAATAATTTTTATTGATGATGACCAAATATTTAATAAAGAAATGGTTGATGTTTTTATTAAATCATATAAACCTAAAACAATTTGTAGTTGGTATAGTTTTAAATTAAAAAATAATTATTGGGATAGGTTTAGAGTTGGTGATAAAGTGGAAGCTGATTATTGTGGTACTGGAGGTATGATCGTTGATTCTGATTTATTTTCACATGATTTAATTTATGAAATACCTGAGAAATATAAATTTGTTGAGGATTTATGGTTATCTTTTATTGCTAAAGAAATTTATGGTTGGAAATTATATGGATTAGATGTTAATATAAAAATAGAAGTTGATGGTAAAGACCAATATAGTAAATTGAGGAATCTAAAAAATGAGTTTTATTCATATTTATTACAAAACAAAAATAATTTAAAAAAAGACTATTTATAATAAAACAATTTGTTATGGAAAACAAGTATGATTATTTAGACAATTTTAACGGTGATAAGAATTTAACACCAGACGAATTAGAAAAAAAGAAAAAAGTTAAACAGATTAAAGTTAAAGATGGTCTTGTTGAACATTTAAATAAAGAATTAATTTTGGAAGATGGTCGTAAACTTCTTAGAGATTAATTATATTATTTAATACGTAAATATTATGAATGATAAACATTTTGAAAAAATAATGTTCAAGTCTTCTTATGGATTGAATGAAGGTGTTAAATATAATAAAATTGATTCATCTTATTTTGATAATGATGATGATTTTGATATTATTGGTGAAGATGAATCCGAGGAAGATAATGAAGAATTGGAAAATGATGAAGAATTAGGTATTAATAACTCTGAGGAAGATAATGTTGATAATACTGAGGAAATAAGTTTAGACGACAATTCTAAGCAAGAAGTAGATACCACTGAAAAAAATCATGATTTAGTTCAGAATCAAATTATAAAAAATACTATTAATACTATGAATATGATTCATGATAAAATGAAAGAATTGGAAAATAGTGTTAATGTTTTAAATAATGAATATACTAAATTAAAGTCTGATGTTGAAGAAGTTAAAGAACCATCAAATATGGAAAAATTAACTCAACATAAAGAAGATTCATTTCCATATTATAAAAATTTGAATGATATTTGGAAAAGTGATGGAAAGGGTAATGCTGTTAATGATGAAGGTATAATCAAATTAAAAAATGGTACTTATATAAGTATATTTGATGATCTTGATAATATGTCATCTACACAAATAGAAAAAAGTTTTTATACATACGATTAAATAATATAAATAATGAGCACAATTAGGACTTATTTTTCGAAAAACAATACTATTATAACAAATAATAGAATTAATAATAGTCAAAATCCTGTAACTGAATTAAGCTATGGATTAAATAATATTGTGTCTCGATTTATTTTTGATGTTGAATTAAATAAATTAAAGAATAAAATATTATCTCAGGGATATGATGTTGATCATGTGGTATCACATAAATTAAAAATACAAAATACTGTTAAAGAATATGATCAATATTTAGGTGGGTATTTTAGAGATAAGGAAACTCAAAGAACGTCATCATTTAATATCGATTTATTTAAAATAGAGGAAGAATGGGATGAAGGTAATGGATATGAATTTTATTATGATGAAAATACACCTATAAATCCAATATATTCAGCATCTAATTGGTATTATAAGAAAACTGATAATGAATGGGAATTTGAGGGAATATATAATACTGGAACAACTCAAATTATTGGATCACAATTCTTTGATAATGGTAATGAGAATATAGAAATTGATGTTACTGATTATATCAATGATTGTATTTTTATTGATGATACAACGCATAAAGGATTTGGTTTGAAGTTTGTAGATGAATTAGAAGAACTTGAAACTAAATATAGACAAGCAGTAGCATTTCATACAAAATATACTCATACATTTTTTAAACCATATATTGAAACATATATAGATGATGTTATAGATGATGATAGAGATAAATTTTATATAGATAAAGAAAATTACTTATATTTGTTTTATAAAGAGAACAAAACATATAAAGATATTACAATTAACAACGTTAATATAATTGATTATAATGGTGAATCAGTAAATTATATTAGTGGTAATAACGTTGAAAAAATTAAAAACGGTATATATAGAGTTCCATATACTGTTTTTTCTAATACATATCCAGACAGAGTAATATTTAACGATGTTTGGAATATTAATGTTGATGGTGCTGATAAATCAATAAGACAAAAATTTTATATAAAACCAAACAACAATTATTATAATTTTAGTAATGATAGTTTAAATCCAGATAATTTCCATTTTAATATCAATGGAATAAAAAATGGAGAGATCATAACAAATAAAAATGAAAAATATATAAGTTTAAATGTTAAAAAATTATATGATTATGATGAAGATTTAGATATTTATTATTCATTATATGCTAAATTAAGCGATAATCATAGAATTGATGTAATTACTGAACAACCTGTTGATAGATATAATAATAAATATGGGTTTAAATTAGATGTTGAATGGTTAATACCACAAGATTATTGTATTGATTTCTACATTTTTGATGGTGGTTATAAATATTTAATAAATTCTGTAAATTTTAAAATAAATAATGTTTTTTAAAAAAACTATTGTTTATATGTTGGTGAAAAAGTATTTTTGTAGTGTGAAAATTAAGAATGATTTTAGTGAAAATAATTAATAATAAAGTGTAAATTTAAATTAAGTATTATGAGTGAAATGCAAAATGTCCAAGACATGTTTAATGACTATGGTAAAAATGGTCAAGAAAAAAAACCAAACAATGGTAAAAAAATTGAAAACATTCTAAGTAAAATGTTTCAACCTAGAAACGAAAAAGAATATTTTAGAATGACCCCTCCTAACAAAGGTGAGAAAATTATCGAAAAAGCCTTTTTCCATCAAGTACAAACAAATTCAACAACAGGTAAGAAATGGAGAAAAATTTATTGCTTAGAAAAAAATGGTGATAAAGTACCTAAGTTGGATGCTAATGGTAATCCTGAAGTTGATCAACAAGGTAACAAGGTAATGGTTACACCAAGATGTCCTCATTGTGAAAAAAATAGAAGAATTCTTGATACTCAAGATAAAACTGTTATTGGTATTAAAAAAGATACAATGACACCAGATCAATTGAAAATTTTTGAAAAAAATAAAGAAATTTTCATGAGTGCAAGAAAATACGAAGCTAATTTGTATTATATTATTGCTGGTATTGATAGATTAGCTGAAAGAGATGGTAAAAAATTCTGGAGATTTAAACATAATTTTAAGAATGAAGGTGTCTTAAATAAATTGATGCCTGTTCTAAGTGATTTTGTTGAAATGAATAAGGTTGATTTTACCAGTCCTAAAAACGGTGCAGATTTATCAATAACTGTTACCGATGCATATATGCCAAATGGTAAATCATATAAAGCTGTTTCTGCAATTACTATGGGAAATTCAAAACCATTGCACAATGATGAAAATGTTGCAAATCAATGGTTAAATGATAAAATTAGTTGGAGAGATATTTTTAAACCTGCATCAGCCCCCGGAATTACACCTGAAAAATACATGGAATTGATTCTTGAAGAAAAAGATCCATATTGGGATGATTCTAATCCTCAAAATAAACATTGGGTATTTCCCGGAAACCCTGAGTTAGAGGAAAATGCTAAACAAGTTATTGCAGCTAATAGAAATAATAACACTAATAATAAAGAAGATGCAAAAATTGATGATTTAGATTCTAAAATTGGTAATCTTAATTCAGATTCATCAGGAACTTATCAAGACAATCATGTAGACTTGACAAATAGTGTTGAAACTAACAATAATACTAAGGTTCAAAATACTCAATCAACAACACAACAAAGTACTACTGATGAACCAAAACAAGTTGAAAAACCAGTAGAAACAGTTCAAGAATCAATAACAAATACTGTTGATGAAGAAGATGATGATTTGTCTGATCTTCCATTCTAAAAATATGGTTAAATAAATAAGGTATAGGGGTAATAATTTTATCCCTATACTATTATATTAATTTTAAAAATAAAAATTTGTATGGCGAATAATGTCGATGAATTAGCTAGAAATAAAAAAAAGAAACCAGTATCAAAAAAAGATTTTTCATTGAAAGATTTTAAAAAGAAAATTAATGGTGAAGATATTCCTTATAAAGATTTAAAATGGTTTCAATTTAGTGATGTTGTTAAAAATTCGGTTGGACTTCCCGGTGTTCCAAAGGGATATGTAACTTTATGTAGAGGATTTTCAAATACTGGTAAATCAACAATGCTTTGTGAAGCTGTTGTTGAAGCACAAAAACAAGGTGTTTTACCAGTTATAATTGATACTGAAAACAACTTAGGTAGAGAACGTTTAGCTAAAATGGGTTTTGATTTTGAAAATGAGTTTTTTATTTACGCTGATAATGATTTTCTATTAGAAAATTATGGTAAAAAACAAAATAAAAATCGAAATGAAGCTGCAATTGAAGATATGTCTGTTTTCATTAATGATATATTGGATATGCAAGATGATGGTTCATTACCATTTGATTTAATGTTTGCTATTGATTCTCTAGGTACTATGGATTGTATTAAAACAATCGATGCACAAGAAAAAGGTTCTACTGATAATAATATGTGGAATGCAAACGCTTTTGAAAAATCGTTTAAATATCTAATCAATAACAGAATTCCATCATCTAGAAAAGTAAATAAACCCTATACAAATACAATGATAGCAGTTCAAAAAATTTGGATTGATAACATGGGTATGGGGGTTGTAAAACATAAAGGTGGTGAAGCATTCTTTTATGGTGCAAGATTGATTTTTCATTATGGTGGTACTGCTGGACATGGTACCAAGAAAGTATCAGCAACTTCAAAAGGTAAAGATGTTCAATTTGGTATTGAAACAAAAATATCTATTGTTAAAAACCAAATTGATGGTGATTTAGGTGGTATTGCAATGGATGGAAAAATTGTTTCAACACCACATGGTTTTATTGGTTCTGAAAAATCTGATATTGATGCATATAAGAAGAATAATATTCAGTTTTTTAGAGAAGTGTTGGGTAATGATATTAGTGTTGAAGATATTAAAACTAAATATACTGAAAACAATGAAGAGGGTAGTGTTAGTGTTGATGATTTAGATAAAAACCTTGAAGAATATAAATAATTCTAATACGTGGATATGAACAATTTTAATAATGTTGTTCATATCCATTTTAATTATAAATAAATGGAAATAAGAACATTATTAGTTGATTCTTCATATTTATTAAAAAGATCTTTGAATGGCGCAAAGGATATTAGTACTGATAAGTTTGGTATGATAGGTGGCTTATATCAATTTTTCACAACAATAAGGAAATTAATTACTGATCACAAAATAAATAAAGTTGTTTTAGCTTGGGATGGTGAAAATGGTGGGTTTTATAGATATAAAATGGATAAAGCATATAAATCAAATAGAAAAAATAAATCTTGGTATAATAAAATTAATTTAACTGAATATGAAATAAAAAAAGAAGAAGAAAAAAATTTCTCAGTATTAAAACAAAAAAAAAGAATTCAAGCATATGCAGAAGAATTATTTTTTAGACAAATTGAAGTTGATAAAATAGAAGCTGACGATATAATTTCATTGTATTGTCAAACATACAATGAAAAAGAGGAAATATATCTATATAGTAAAGATCAAGATTTTTTACAATTATTAAAATATAATATAACAATATTATTTCCAAATATTCAAATACCAATAACAAAACAAACATTTATGTTAAATTTCGAGTATCACTATAGTAACTCATTAACAATGAAAATTATTTGTGGTGATAATAGTGATGTTGTTGAGGGTGTTAAAGGTGTTCAACAAAAAACATTATTAAAATATTTTCCAGATTTGAAGTTTAGATATATGTCTGTTAAGGAAATATGTATGGAAGCAAAAAAAATAAATGAAGATAGAATAATCAATAAAAAGAAAGAATTATCAGCTTTAAAAAATATTTTAAATAGTATAGATCGAATGAAATTGAATTATAAACTCGTTAATTTAGATGAACCGATAATAAATGATGAGGTTAAAGAATTGTTTGAATATCTTGAAGTACCTTTGTCTATGGATGATAGGAATTCAAAAAATTTATATAATTTAATGATTGAAGACGAATTTTTAAACATATATAAAAGTACATTTGTTAACTATGTTAAACCTTTTTATCCAGTAATAACACAAGAGCAACAAAAATTTAAAGAATATTACAAATAAATTATTGTTGATTTGATATATGATGCGTATATTTGTAATGTTAATGAGATGTTTAATTTTAAAATAAAAAAAATGAATGATAATAAGTTTAAGTTAGGTTTGTATTCTGGTAATACTGTTGTATGTGAAACCATTTTTGATGCTGATTCATATAATCCTTATGTTAGATATAGTGTTGATATTAGGAATGAGTTGAACAAAATTTTAAAAGATTTTAAATATTTGTTATCCGATAAAAATTCTAGTAATAGATTGAACACGTATCTAAAAACGGATACGTTGAAATATTTTAAAAGTGAATTAAATAAATATGATTCAACAATTAAAAATTATTATGTGTATAGACCAACAAAAAATATTGAAATGAAATTCGGTTTATATATTAATGATAATACTGTTGTTGAAAGATTATTTAATGTGTCTAAATTAGATTATGATGCATTTCAATCTTTTGATATTGTAATTTATTTGAATAATATTAAATTGATGATTGAGGAAAAATTGAGAGAAAAAGATATTAATTTAATGTGGGAGGATTATGATTTAATTAATACATATAATATGAATATACAACAAATTAGAGACATGGATGAAAGAAAAAGAAAAAGTCTCTTATACAAAATCTATTCAAATTAAAAAATATAAATAAACCAAATAAACCCTAAATTATTAAATTTAGGGTTTATGTTATATATTAATATATATGAGTGAAAATAATACCATTGGTGGATATTTAGGTTCACATTTTCAATTAAAATTATTCTGGCAATTATTAACTAATGTTGAATTTGGTAATAAAATTTTAAAATTCTTATCTGTTGATTATTTTGATGATATTAATTTTAAAAAATTATTTTTAACAATTAAACAATATAGTGATGAATATGAAATGATTCCGAATTTGGAAAATAAAAGTATTTATCATGCTCTAAAGATATATAATTCTAAAAATAGTATTGAAGAAGAAGTATTAACTGAAATAATTAAACAAATACAATATTGGAATGATAGTGTTTTAAATCAAAAAATACCTTATGATGGGGATATAGTGCAGAAGGAAACATTTGTTTTTATTAAACAACAAGAATATCGAAAAATCTCAGAAGATATTTTAAGAAAAGTAAAAACAGGTGAAATTAAATCAAAAAAGAATATATTTCATATCGAAGAACAATTCTCTAAAATTAACAATATTGGTGATGATAATGATTATGGTGTATTATTAACTGATAATATTAAAGCTGCTTTTGATAAGAAATTTAGAGAGACTATTCCAACAGGTGTATATGGTATAGACAATGTTACTGGAGGTGGATTAGGTAAAGGTGAAGTTGGATTGGTTTTAGCCCCTTCAGGGGTTGGAAAAAGCACATTCTTAACCAAGATAGCCAACTCTGCATTAGAAGAAGGTAAAAACGTCTTACAAATCATTTTTGAGGATACTCCTGATGAAATAAAAAGGAAGCATTTTACTATATGGTCAAAAATACCTTTATCAGAATTACAAGATCGAAAAGATGAAGCTTATGCTCTTGTTAATGATAAAGTACAAAAAATCAAGAATAAATTAGTAATCAAAAAATTTGATGAAGATGAAACAACCTTAGTAGATGTAAAAAATTGGATTGATAATTATCAAAAGAAATTTGGTTATAAATTTGATATTATTGTTTTAGATTATTTGGATTGTTTAGAATCACATAAAAAAGCTGTTGATCAAAATCAAGCAGAATTGGCAATTATTAAAATGTTTATTTCAATGGCTTCAAAGTATGATATTCCTATGTGGACAGCAGTGAAGGGTAATAGATGTCTTGATTTAAATACAATTGTTGATGTTGAAGATAAGGGAAAAATAAAAATAAAGGAATTAAATATAGGTGATAAAATCTTAACCAAAGAAGGTTATAAAAATGTTCAATATATTTATCCAATAAAAAAACAGAAAACATTTAAGATTAAAACCAAGAGTGGTAAAGAAATTATTTGTTCTGGAAAACATAACTTCCCTGTTGGTGATACGTTAAAATCAATTAATAATGGTTTAAAAGTTGGTGATAGTTTATCTGTGAAAAAATAGGATGAACAGCCCACAAAAATAATGTTTAGTCGTACTATTTATAATAAATGAATAATATGGCTAAACATTATACTATAAATGAATTATTTTCTTTAAAAGAAATGAAGGGTGTTGAATTTAGAGAAAAAGATATACCTGAAATAAATAAAATATTGAAGAAATATAATAATCATGAAATAAGGTATCAATTAAAAACAATAAAAGGTTTCATTAAATATGATGTATCACCTAAAGATATCTCTTGGGTTGATAGAATAGATATAATTAAAACAAAATTATTCAGGGATTCATCTTCTTTATATTCACATGAAATAAGATTTGGTGAAAAATATGGTCAGAAATTATTTAATGATAGAAATAATTTAACAACACAAACATTATCAAAATATATAAAAAAATTTGGTGAAATAGATGGAAGAAAAAAATGGAAAGATAAAAATAAATATAATGGTTGTTCGTTGGATAATTTTATTATAAGATATGGTGATAAAAATGGTGAAAAAAAGTGGTATGAATATGTTAATAAAAGAAGTCAAACATATAAAACAAATAAAAAAAATGGTAAAAAATATAGTAATGGATCAACATTACAAGATTTCGTAAGAATATATGGTGAGGAAGAAGGATTGTTTAGATACAATAAAAAATATTCTTGGTATGAATATAGGTATTCAAAAAAATATTATATTGATAAATATGGTAAGGAAAGAGGAATAAAAAAATGGAATGAATATAAAGAAAGTATGAATAAAACTAGTTTAAAAAGTTTTATAAAACGATATGGTGCTGAAAAGGGTAATGAAAAATATAATGAATATACAAAGAAAATATCATATATTAATTCTAAAGATGGATATATTGAAAAATATGGTGAAAGTATTGGAAAAAAGAAATATCAGGATTTAATCTTAAAAAGAAACAACTTTAATGATAAATATTCTAAAATTTCACAAGAATTATTTTGGAGTATATATAATCATTTAACAGATCAACAAAAAAATGATTGTTATTTTGCCGAAAAGAATAAAGAATATTTTGTTAGAGATGAAGAATATATTATATTTGCAGACTTCAAATTAAATAATATTATTATTGAATTTGATGGTGAATATTGGCATTCATTAAATGAAACAAAAAAGAAAGATATTATAAAAAATAAAATATATGAAAAGAAGGGTTATAAATTACTAAGAATTCCAGAAAAAGAATATTTAAAAAATAAAGAGAATGTTGTTAATAAATGTTTAAAATTTATAAATAATTAATATGAAAGATAATAAGATTAATTTTTTTAAAGATGAAATTGTTTCAATAGAAGAATATGATGAAATTGATACGATAGATATTATGGTTGAAGATACACACATGTTTTTTGCTAATGATATATACACTCATAATTCTAGTTTTAATGCTGAGTTGGTTGACCATACTCAAATGGGTGGTAACATTAAAAGAGCACAAAAATCACATTTTTTAATGTCAATTGCTAAAAATTCAGAACAAAAACTTGCAGGATTAGCAAATATGCAGATATTAAAAGCTAGATTTGCACAAGATGGGCATGTATTTAAAGATTCAATTTTTAATAATGATACTATGGAAATTAGAATTACTGGTGATTTACCTAGGTCTAAAAAGATTGTTGAAAAAACAGATACACCAGAATCATTAGATGATAAGTTAAATAAATACAGTGGAGATAATGGTGAAGTGTTTAATAAAGATGAATTAAAAAATTTACTAGGAGAATAATTTATATTTTTTAAAATTAAAACCACAGGATATTAATTCTGTGGTTTTTTTATGTTTATACTATTTATATTAAAACATAATATAATGACATTTGTAACAAGACCAAATTTAGATAGTAGGCAGTTTAAGCAAGTTTCTGGTTCCACTTTAAGTTTAGAAGGTGAAACAGACTTTATTGGTATTTTGAAATCAAAAGGTGTTGAAATTGATCCAAATATTACTGGTGATACTCTCGATTATAATGAATATGCATTAGTGTATGATTATGAAAAAAATAAAATAGTACTACAAGAAGTTGTTGCAAGATATAGTGGTATTGCTGAAAGAAATGTTGGTGGTATTAGAGAAGGAGATGAATTTACAGAAGCAACTATGAGTGAAATGTGGGATACTTTAATAAGGGAAGAAAAAATACCAACATTAGTCGATCCTAGTATAACATCTTTTACTGCTACTGAAACAGGATTTAGAGAAATTGGTGCTATTATAAATTCAACATTTAATATAGTGTTTAATAGAGGTAAAATAGAAATTGTATCAACAACATATAATTCTTTTGATTTTAGGAGTGGTGAAGTTGAGAGATATGTGTATTCAGGGCCAAGTTTAACTGTTGAAAATATTACAAATTCATTAACAAATTCAACAACATTAACAAATTATGAAATAGTTAGTGGTGCTCAAAGTTGGAATTGCACAGTATATTTTGGAGAAGGCTCACAACCAACAACCAGTTATGGTAATACTGAATATTATGATGAAAATACTGAAACAACAGTACAATTAGAACCTTATCCTGCTGGTAGCATAGTATCTACTAACAGAACTATAACTGGTGTATATCCTTATTTTGCAACAACTTCTAATATTACATCACTAACAAAAAGACCTTTGGCTGCGCATGGTTCAGCAGTTATTGTTGAAATGGTTGCAGAAACGTCATCAAATAAACAAACATTGGAAATTCCAAATGTTTGGGGTACATTATCAAGAATTGAACAATATAATGAACTTTCAGGACAATGGGATATTATTGACATAAATTCCTTTACACAATCAACAACAACAAATAATATTAATGGTTATACAATCAATTATAATGTGTTCACACATAACGGATCTTTGATTGGTGCAAGAAGATTAAGATTTACTTTTTAATAAAATAATATGGCAAGAACAGTTGGATTAATACCTTTTTCAGGAAACTTTGAACCTAAATCTGCTGAACCTTTTGATGGTAGAGATAGGGTGGAAAATTTATCAGATTTAACAGGTACTAGTACTTGGCAAAATGCTGATGGTAATGTGTATTTGTATAGTGGTATAAAAGTAACAGTTTATGGTGATAGTGTGGTAAGAGATCGTGGAGTATACGTATTGTTAGACCCAAATAATATAAATGTTCCAGATTATACTAATATTGATAATTGGGTTAAAATTGGTGAAAGTTCATTTTCTGCTGAAATAAAAACAACTGTTGGTGAAGGAATTGAATATACAATAGCAAACGATGATCTAAATTATATAGGTGTATTAGACACTACAACAACAATAAATTTACCATTAGAACCAGAAGATTATGTTGAATATACAGTAACAGATTTAAGAGGTGATGCTGAAACAAATTCAATTACAATAAGTGGCAATGGTAAGACTATTAATGGTGAAACATCTGTTAAAATTGATAGTAATTATGGTAGTTTTACTTTCAAATATAGTGGAAGTTTTTGGTATATTACATCATTATATTTCTAAATTAAAAAAATATGGCTAAACAATTTACACCTGTAGGATATGATACAACATTATATAGAAAATCAGTTCAGAATAAAGATTCTTATGGTAATGATAAAACAATATTTAAAAATGATTCACCAACTAGAATTGATGATACTGATGAGAGTAATATTTATTTAGGTTGGGCACAATACGGAACAAGTGAAAATGAACCATTATGGAAAATTAAAAAAATTGAAAATAATAGTGGTGTTTGGGCACAAAAATATGCCGATGGAAATGAATTTTATGATAATGTGTGGGCTAATAGAATAAATTTAAATTATAAATAATGGCAACAACCTCATTAATAGATTTAGTTAGTGGTAATTATTTTCTATTTAATAGAAAGTTAGCAATTGCATCTGAGGATTTAAGACATAATGACTTAGATAATTTAAATGCTGGTGATTACCAACATTTAACACAATTAGAAAAGGAAAAATTGGATGAATTATCTTCAGGAGATACTTATTACTCTTGGAAAATAATACATGTATCTGGTGATGTTGAATTAGCAGAACCACAAACAATATATATTATTAATGCAGAATTTCAAGCGATTAATATTACTTTACCTGATGCAATTATAAATGATGAAAGTGAATATGGTTTTATTTTAGAGAGAAATACACATAAAATTACAATTAATTCACAATCACAACAATTAATAGGAGGGTATGAAAGTCTTACACTACCGACTATATCTGGTGGTGTATTTGTTAAAGCATATAATGACCATTATGATATAATTAATGATACAAGAATGTTGGAAAGTGTTGTTGAAATAACAACGAATAGAGATTTTACTGATGATGGTATAGAAAATTGTGTTTTGTATGTTTGTAAACCTCAAGGTCAATCATTAACATTAACACTACCAGAACCAATAAACCCAAATAATGAAAAATCGTATAGAGCAAAATTCTTATTAGAAGGAGAGGGTAGTGTTAGTTTGATTACTACTTCGGGCACAACATTAATTGGAGATAATACAATCCAAACTTTGAGTATTAATGGAACATCATTCACATTAATAGAAGCAAACAACAAATATTATATTAGTGATGATTCAAGACCTAAAGCATTAAACGTACCAATATCAAGTTTTTTGTTATATGAAGATAGTGATATTATTGATCCATTAACTGGTAATTTTTTTAAACAAAGATGTCAAAGTATTGAAGATCCAAGATATGATAAGGAAACATCATATTATTTAGATACAACTATAACAGCAAGTTCAACTGATGAATATCAAATTTTAAGTTCTGGTATATCAGATGAAAATATATTTGTTGGTGTAATTCCAGAAGGATTAATTGATAGTTCTTTCATTGCAGCTAAGTTGTCTGGATTGCCTGATATAAATATGTTTGTCAGATATTATAAAAGAGATGGTTTAGGTGTGGAAACATTTATATCACAATCAAATAATGTAAATATTGATAAAGAAGATTTAACTTTATATAATACAGTTGCTATACATAGTGGTTTTACTATGAGTGATACTGATAGAATAATTATTAGAACTTTTGGTAGAAAAACTGTAGGTGGTGGTGATCCTCTTTTTAGATTATCTGTTGAAGGTTTAATACCGTCAAAAAGTAGAATTGAAATACCAGTTAATGCAATTACACATAATTCTTTAGTTGGTTTAAATGCTGGAAATTATCAACACTTAACAAGTGAAGAAAAAAATAAATTTGATGATTATTTGAATATTAGAAATATTAATACTTTAACAGGTGATACATTATTAACACTTAATAATTACACAGTACTAGTTGATTGTAGTTTGGGTGATATAATTATAACTTTACCTGAAACTACAAATATTTATGGTAAACTATTTAATATAAAAAAAATAGACTCTTCATCTAATAATTTATTAATAAATACAAGTAATAATAAAACTATTGACGGTGAATTAGAACAAATAATAACAACACAAAATAATAGCATTACAATACAAACTGATGGTAATAATTGGTTTATAATATAAAATAAATATGACATATTTAAAATCTATAAAGTTTGATGGTACTACTCCACAGAGTCAAATGTATTATGATGCGTTTGGTAGAATGAGAACATCTGTTCCATATACTATTTTTGATACTAAAACAGTTAAAGGTAACGAAAATTTGATTTGGGATGATGCTGAAATTTCAGGAACAGGTACATCAAGTGCATTTCAAATAAATAAATCTAGTTATCAAATATCTGTATCAGCTAATACTGCTGGACATAGAGCTAGACAATCGAAATTAAGAGGCATTTATCAACCGGGTAAATCTCAATTTGTTTTTTTAACTGGTTTAATTGGTGATGCTCCAAATGGAATAACTAAAAGATGGGGTGCATTTGATAATAGAAATGGTTTGTTTTTTCAAGATCAAAATGGTTTATTTAGTGTTGGTATAAGAACAAATACTAGTGGAAGTCCGGTTGATAAAATTATAATTAGAGATAATTTTAATTTTGATAAATTAGATGGGACTGGTATTAGTGGTTATAATATGAATTTAAATAGGTCTAAAATCTTCTTTATTGATTTTGAATGGTTAGGTGTTGGACAAATTAGATATGGTGTGGTTGATAAAGGAATATATTATCTTTGTCATATTGAAACTAATAGTAATGAGTTGGATTTAAATTCTGTTGTATATATGAGCGATCCATCATTACCAATAAGATATGAAATTATTAATGATGGTACTGGCCCTGAAAGTAGTTTAAATACTATTTGTTCATCAATATTAAGTGAAGGTGGTCAAGAAAACACATCAATAACTTATAATGTTAGTAGAGGTGGAACATTAGTAACATTAGGAGCACAAGACACATATACACCAATTATTAGTATTAGGTTAAAATCTAACTCTAATATTGGTACTATACCTGATGTAAATGCATTTACATCAAAAGTTATTATAGAATCAATAGATATTTTCTCAACTTCAAATATTAATTATGAATGGAAATTATTTTTAAACCCTACAATAGGTGGTACTGATAATGCTAATTGGGTTAATCTTGATCATACATCAATTCAATATGATATATCTAGAAATAATACTAATTTATTAACAGATGGGTTTATTATTTCAGGAGGGTATTCTTCTAGTTCAAATCAAGTTAAAGCTATTGTTTCAGAAGTAATAAAAACTTATTTAACAATGGGTTCTAATATAGATGAAACTAGTGATGAAATTGTTTTAGGCGTTGCTAATATTGATGATACTGGAGGAAGTGTATATGGTGGTTTATCTTTAAGTGAAATTTGAAAATTTATGAAAAAAGTAGAAGTAGTTTTAGTTAGAAGTTATAATTTAAGTGCTATAATTATCCATATAGGTATGTTTTTATGGTATTTATTGAGGTTTAAGAAACCATCATACTGTTACAATCATTGTGAACTTAAATACGGTGAAATGACCTCTGGTGCAATATCTGAAGGTGTTAAATCTAGAAATTTTGAAGAATATTTAATAGAATTAAAAAAATATAAATTAAGATTTTATACTATTGAATTGACAGAAAAACAATATGAGAAGGGAATGAAATATTTGAAATTATCAGAAAATACAAAATATGAATTTGAAAACTTTTTATTTCATACCTTAAAAATATTTACTGATAGATGGTATGGATCAAGAACTACAGCTGAATTGTATTGTTATGAACATGTAATACAATTCTTGAATGCAACAGGTAAATATAATATTGATCCATTTTTAAATCCAGTAGAAGCTGAGAAATTATTTAAATATAATTTAAACGATTAATAAATATGAATTTTTACATAAAACAACATAGTACAATGCCAATATTAAAATTTCCAATAACACAAAAAATAATGGAAAGATTTAATATTACTGACGAAATGATGCAAAATGTGGCAGTAGCATTTTCAATGTTTGATGATGAGGAAGAACAGTACGTAATTGCAAACAAAAAGGGAGAAATTTCTTATAGAGAAGATATACAAGAAACCCCATATGAAACAAAATATACTTTATACTATGTGTTTGATGAAATCGATACATTTAATCATGGTAGATATAGTGGTGAATTTAAATTAAACTTTGTTGGTGATTATTGTGGAACTATAACATTACCAAATAATGATTATATTAATATTTTAATATCTAAAACACATACTAAAACAGATATAGTTAACATTATTAATACTTTAAAAAATGTTGAATATTTAGATATTGATAGTATGGGAAATGATATTTTATTGACGTGGATATATTATACTGATGAATATTCTTTTAGTATTGAAAGAAGTATTGATAATTCTAATTGGTCTGAAATAAATATAGTTAGTGATGGCTATTTAAATAATAATGTATACCAATATTTTTATTCTGATGAGAATTTATCGTACGGTATTACTTATTATTATAGAATTAAAGTATTAAGCAATAATATTAATTATTCAGATTCACAATATTCTAGTGTTGTTTTTAAAACAATAATTATGAGTCAACAATAAATCTTGTTTATTTGTTTAATATTTACTATCTTTGTCCGATGTATAAAAGCATTGGATTTTTTTTATGTTTATAATTAATTGTGTAAAAGATGGGAGAAAAGATAAATTCATATTGAAATTTCAGTATGAACCAAACCTTATATCTAAAATTAAGGAAATTCATTATGAAGACAGGGAATATTTACCAAAGGAAAAACTTTGGAAATTAAAAACGTATTCTTTGTATTTGTTAATGAAAGAATATAAAGGTAGGAATGATATATTCTTCAAATTTCAGAATGATAAAGAAAAGAATTATTTTCAAAAGAAAGTAAAGAAGAAAATAAATGAAATTAAGGATTATGATCGAAGAAAGAAAGAATTAGAAGAGAAAAAAGAATATTGGTTAAATTATAAAGAACAATTAAAAGAAACTTATAAAGTACATGAAGATAAACTACATCAAAAATTAAAAGATGGTGTAAAGTTATATCCTTATCAATCTCAAGCTGTTTTATTTGCTGATGCTATTAGAAATGTGTTATTTGCATTAGACATGGGAACCGGGAAAAGTGTTATAAGCATCTCATTCTCAGAGTTTAATAATTTTAATAAAGTCTTTGTAATTACACCTAAATCGTTAAAATTTAATTATTATGACGAGATAAATAAATTTACATATTCAAAGGCACATGTTATAAATTGGAAAAAGAATGAATATTCTATTGAGGAAGCGAAATATATTATTATTAATTATGATTTTTTTAGAAGTAAAAATAGTATTGAAAAATTTGAAAAATTAGGAATTGATAATATTGAATGTTTAATCTTAGATGAGTGTCACAGAATAAAAAACGAAAAAAGTCAAACATATAATAATATAAAAGATATTTTTGATGATAAAATATTTTTAAATGAGACACCTTGTAAAGTTTTTATGAGTGGTACACCTATGAATAACAGGGCATATGAATTATATACTGTTATGAATATGTTATCACCATTAGATTTTCCAAATAAAACTACATTCTATCAAGATTATTGTGGAATGACATATAATCCTGATTCTTTTGATAAATGGGATTATGACCCAAAACAAACCAATTTTGAATCTTTATATGAGAAAATTAGTCCATATATATTTAGAAAAAGGAAAGAAGAAGTATTAAAATTCTTACCCGGTAAAACATATGATCGAATTTTATTTGAGTTAAATTCAAAAGAAAGAAAACAATACAATGATATATTAAATGAGGTTAAAGAAGATTTGGATGGAAAACTTGTTAAGATTAATCCAATGACCGCAATGTTAAAAGTTAGACAATATTTATCAAATCTTAAAGTAAGAAATAAAGATTTGCATGAATTTATTGATTTAATGATTGAATCTGGTGAGAAAATAGTAATCATGGATTACTTTGTTGAAGGATTAGAGTATTTACACGATAAATATAAAGATATTAGTGTATTACATTATGGTAATACTTCTCCAGAAGACAGAAGGGAAATGGTTAAACTTTTTCAAGATAAAGAAAGTAATGTTAAAATTTTCTTTTCTACTGTACAAACTGGAAAAGAAGGGTTAACTTTGACGGCAGCATCAAAAATTGTTGTTTTAACTGAACCATATACTGTTGGTGAGAATGACCAGATTGTTGATAGATTGGATAGAATATCACAAACAAAAAAAGTTAATGTTTATTATCCATTATATTTGGAAACTGTGGATATAAAAGTATTTTATCTTGTTGAAGAGAAAAAGAAAGAAATTAGATTGGTTTTAGATAATGAAAAATATGAAACAAAAATGAATGATTCAGTCATTAATGAATTGATTAGTGATTTAAAAAAATAGAGTTATTAATATATAAAGAATGATAAATGGATACTACTAATATAAAAGAAATTAAAACATTTTTAGAGGGTGAAAATGATGAACATAAATATATTGTTAACATTGAAACAGATAAAAACCACAATTATGCTAAATGTTTAATACATAAACCTGATGGTTCTAAATATATTGATACCATCAATTATATCCCTTTTTTATTTGTTAAAGATTTTAAACTTCATGATTTAAAATTATATGGTGGTGATTCTGAATTAATAAAATTAAAAATGGTTCAACATGGAATCACTTTTACAAAACTAGAAACTGGTGGGCAAAAGAGATTGGAGAACGGTTTTTCTTATAAAGTAAGTAGTAAAAAATCGTTTAATAATATAATTCAATTTTATAAGGATGGTGGTGTAAATCCATATGAAAAGAAAAAGAATGAAAGAGGTAGAGTAATTAAAGAAAAGAATGGTAGACCTATTTTTTTATATCGTCATCTTTTTTATTATGTTAGCCCTGAAGAACAATTTTTTATTGATACTAAATTAAGATTGTTTAAAGGTATTGATCATTATAATGATGTTCATAGAATGATTTTCGATATTGAAACAAGTGGATTAAGACCATCAGTAACAAGGGTTTTTTCCATTGGTGTTAAAGATAATAAAGGTTTTGAAACAATTTTAGAAGCTGAAAAACAAGAAGATGATGATGCAGAAAGAAAAATAATTATTGATTTTTTTTATGTGATTAATAAGTTAAAACCTGCAATAATTGCTGGATATAACTCAGAAGAATTTGACTTTGATTTTATCATCAAGAGAGCAGAAATTTTAGATTTAGATTTATCTAATATTACAACAACATTAGATCCGAAAGAAAAAATTAAAAGGAAACCATCAACTGTTAAAATTGGTGGGGAATCTTTAAAATATATGAGTACTATTATTTGGGGTACTAGTGTTATTGACATTATGCATGCAGTTAAGAAAACTGCAGCAATTAATAGTGATATTAAAGAATTTGGATTAAAATACATCTGTAAATTTGAAGAGGTAGCTAAAGAGAATAGAACATATATTGATGGTGATGATAATGGTATATATTCTATGTGGAAAGAGAATAGGATGTTTTTGGTTAACGAAAAAAATAATCATTATTTAGATATACCAAATAAATACCAAGAAAGTGCTTTAAACTTTTTCAAATTACAAAATAGTAAAAATGTATTATCTAAAGATGAATATGTACAAGCACAATCAAAATTAAAAGAAAAAAATAAAGATTTTATTGATTGGTTTAAGGAGAAATATGAATTAGAAGAATATAATAAAATTATTAATGGTAAAAAATTATTAAGACAATATTTGTTAGACGACTTATGGGAAACAGAAAAAATTGATGAATTATATAACCAATCATCATTCTTACTTGCAAAGATGATACCCACAACATATACAAGAATTTGCACAATGGGTACAGCATCAACATGGAATTTATTGCTTACAGCGTGGAGTAATGATAATGGTTTAGCAATACCAGAATCAGATGAAAAAACTAAATTTAGTGGTGGTTTATCTAGGTGTTTTAAAAAGGGGTATAATGAAGATGTTATTAAAATCGACTTTGCATCTCTATATCCAATGATTCAATTAACTTATGATGTATTTCCTATTTTTGATACTACAAATATTATTAAAAGAATGTTGTTGTATATGACAACAACTCGTAATGTCTATAAAAAAATGGCATCTGGAGATAATCTTAATGAAAATGAGTTAAGTATCCTAGAACTTAATAATTATTATGATATTATTGAAAAATATAAAAATAATACTTTGTTGGATAGTGAGAGAAAAATGTTTAAAGTTCAACAATTACCAATTAAAATTTTGAACAACTCATTATTTGGTGCATTGGGATCGGGTTATTCTTTTAATTGGTCTGATAATATTTGTGCTGGTAGGATTACTACTATTGGTAGATTAGAGTTAAGGAAAGCCATTAAATGGTTTGAAAATTATGGTTGTAAACCATTATTATGTGTTACTGATGGTATTAACTTTAGTATACCAAAAACAACAAATATATTCGTTAGAGATAATGAAGAAAAAATTATTAATGATGAAATATCAAGTAGTGAAGCATGGCAATATAATGGTAAAATTGGTGTTTCAGCATTAATAGAAAAGTTTAATAACGAAGTGATGAGAAAACCGTACATGGCCGTAGATGATGATGGACAATTCATTTCATGTCTAAATCTGAAAAAGAATAATTATGCTTTATTACAGTTAGATAAAAAGGGTAATAAGAAAGTAAAATTAATTGGTGGTATGATTAAAAATAAAGTTATGCCTGAATATATTGAAGATTTTATTGATAAAGGTTTGATCATGATTTTGGAAGGTAGAGGTGATGATTTTGTTGATTATTATAATTCTTATTGTGAAGATATTTTTTATAAAAAAATACCATTAAAGAAAATCGCTAGTAAAAAAAGAGTAAAAGAGTCAATTAAAGATTATGTAAATAGAGGTACTGATAAGAATGGTAAACAAAAGGCTAAAAAAGCCCATATGGAGTTAATTATCCAAGAGAGGGATAAATTAGTTAAGGATAAATTTAAAGAGCATTTAAGTGATATATTGAGAATGTATGGTGATAAATTTAAGAGTAAATATCCAAACTGTTCAAATATGAACGTGGAGGATTATAAATTAGAAGATTTGTATGAATTCACTAATGATTGGATGCCAAATGAGCCTGAATTAGATAGTACTGTTTATTTAATTAATACTGGATATAAAGATAATGATGGTGATTCAGCAATGGTAAAAGATGCTGAAACTGGTGAAGAAAGAATGGCATCATCTTTAATTGATAGAAATTTTTTAAATGAAAATCCTAATATGATTGGAGATTATAACGTTGATAAATATCTTCAAGCATTTAATAAAAAAGTGTTACCATTATTAGAAGCATTTAATGTTGATGTTCAAGGTAAAATTCTAACAAAAATAAAGAAAAAAAGGTATAAAGATGAATTTGGAGTGAATAGATACGAGATGAAACTAATACAAAATATCTTTCAAAAAAATGAATTAATTCTTACAGATAATGATTTAAACGATTTAGATGAAGCAATAACAATGGAAGATGAGGAAATTATCTTTTGGAATAAATATGGTTATAATCCAGATATTGTTTGGGATGGATATAAAGATAATGGTAAGTTAAGGGTTGATATATATGATCATGCATTAAATTATCTTAATTCGGAATTAGAAAAGGTTGGTAAAAAATCAATGAAAAGAGTTGATGATAATATTGAAAAGGGTGATTTAATACTTATTAAAATTAAAAATGAATTTAATGTTGGGTATTATAATGGTAAATATGTGAAGATTATTAGAGAAAATGTTGAAATACCAAATTTAGAAAAAATTGATTTCGATAATGTGAATTTAGAATATGAAGAAGAATTTAGAAAAAAATATAAAATTGATAATAATATAAATTTGTTTGAATTATTTAATAAACAACCGAAAGCTAAACAAGCTTATGATGATTTGGTTTTAGAATTTACAACAGAGGAAGAATATGATTATGAAGATTATGATTTTTAAACTATTTATATTAAAATAAATGACAAATGAAGAAAAAAGATATAAATGAATTAGTTGATGGTAATAATGCATTAATAGGTAACGAAAATAGAAGTGATGTTAATGCTTATACTGAAACAGAATCAAATAGAACAACAGATTACAATGTTATGGTTCATGGACAGAATTATGGTAGTGATTTTCTTGGTAGATTTGGATTTTATTTTTATGAGAGTGATGATGATAGTGTAAATGTTGAAAAAATAGAAGAATTTATTAAATTATTAAAAGTTTTAAAAGATGATATGTATTCTTTTTTTAAAGCGAATAATATTAATAGTTTAATGGTTGGTTTTGATAAATATATAGAAAATGTGCAATCACAATTAAAAGGAACTATCACTGAATCTAAAATTGCAGAAGATAAAATAAAAAAAGAAAAAGATCGTACTGGTATTGTTGATGAAAAAGATGAGGATGAATTTAGTGATAAAATAAAAGGTATTGCTGATGTTTTTTCTAAAATGAATAAAAATGATATTAATAAATTAATAACTTTATTAGAAAAAAATAAGCAGTATGAATAGTAAATTATATGGTAATGATTATAAAATACCAGATAAAATATTAAACTATATAAATAAACAAGTATTGGTTCATTCAGATCATGATGGTGTGAAAAGAGGTAAAAATTTGTTGAAAACTAAGAGTATTACTTATTCTGGATTAAAAAGATTAAAAAATTTTTATGATGAATATGAAAAAAATAAGGAAGATGAAATAAAATATAATTTGAGTGGTGGTGATTTAATGAAAGATTTTGTTGAACAAACTTTAAAAAAAGAAAGAAAGGGTGTTGAGATTTACGATAAAACAACAAAAGATTTCAAAAATAATCTTTCGTTAACAAACAAAAATAATCACAAATTAACTGAATCTATTAATGATTTAAATTTAAATGTTGTTTGTGTTATTTTTAATAATGAAAATAGAGTACTTTTATTAAAAAGGTCTTCATATGAAGACCAATGGGAACCAAATAAATGGTCGTTACCCGGTGGTATAATTAATAAAAATGAAAAAATAATTGATGCATTAAATAGAGAGATTAAAGAAGAAACAAATATAGAAATAAATAAATATATTGCTTCCTTTTCTATTATCAGAAATAACAATGTTGAATATGTTTATGTTTGCAAATATGAAGGAAGTGATGAAGATATTACATTAGATGAAGAAAACTCTGGATATGGATGGTTTTCTGAACCAGAAATAAAATTTTTAAATACTGTTCCTAATTTAATGGAATATATTTCAATTGCAATAACTAAATACTAAAAAAATAATATTATGAGTAGATTATTAGAATCGGGAAAAGAATATAGGGAGAAATTAATCGCTAAAAATTCTTACAATAGAAATAATGAATATACTAATTCACATAAGAATGCTTTGTCTGACGGTGATGAACATGGTAGGGGTGAACTTAATGGTACAATTGGAACCTCTGTTGATATTAAACAAAGAGAAACTTTAATAGCAAAGAATAAATATAATAGTAATAATGAATATGGTGAATCGGGTACTGTTTAATGAGTGATAAAGATGATTGATAGAAAAAAGACATTTATTGAAAAAGCAATAAATAAATATGGTGATAAATATGATTATTCTTTAGTTGAATATGTTAATAGTAAAACTAAAGTAAAAATTATATGCTCAATACATGGAGTTTTTTTTAAAACTCCTAATGATTTATTGAATGGATATGAATGCACGGAGTGTTCAAAATATAAAAATAATAAAGTAAAAAAAAATAAGGAGAAAAAATATTTTATAGATAAATCAAATAAAATACATAATAATAAATATGATTATTCATTGGTTGAGTATGTAAATAATAAAACTAATGTGAAAATTATATGTCCAATACATGGAGTTTTTGAACAAACTCCAATTAGGCATTATAAGACAAATGGATGTAAAAAATGTTCATATGATCAAAGAAAACATACTAATGAAGATATAATCAAGAAGTTTAAAGAAACACATAAAGATAAATATGATTATTCGTTGGTTAAATATAATTCATATAATGAAAGAGTAAAAATTATATGTCCAATACATGGAGTTTTTGAACAAACGCCTAAATTTCATATTAAAGGTTGTAATTGCCCTAAATGTTCCAGTAAAAATATTATTGATGCTAAAAGAGATGATTTAGATTCTTTTATAAAAAAAGGTAATTTAAGACACAATAATAAATACGATTATTCGTTGGTTGAATATGTTAATAGTAATATTAAAGTTAATATAATTTGTCCTATACATGGTATTTTTGAACAACCGCCTAGAGATCATTTATCTGGACATGGTTGTGGAAAATGTGGACAAATAATATCAAAATCTGAAAATGATATTTATGAATATATTAAAAGTATTTACAATGGAAAAATAGTAAGAAATAATAGAAAAATATTAGATGGTAAAGAAATAGATATTTTATTACCAGATAAAAACATAGGGATAGAATATTGTGGTTTATATTGGCATTCAAATTTATTTAAAAACGATAAATATTATCATAAAAATAAGATGGAGGATGCATATAAAAATAATATTAGATTGGTTTCTATTTTTGAAAATGAATGGTTGTTAAAAAAAGAAATTGTTAAATCGAAATTAAAACATATTATTGGTATTAATAACACTAAAAAAATTTATGCACGAAAAACAAAAATATTTGAAATTAATAATAATTTATTTAAAGAATTTTTAAATAAATATCATATACAAGGATATAATAAGTGTAGTGTAAAATATGGATTGTTTTATGAAGATGAATTGGTTTCTGTTATTGGTTTTAAAAATAATTCTAATTATTGGGATTTAAATAGATTTGCATCAAAATACATTGTTGTTGGCGGTTTTAGTAAGCTTTTAAAGCATTTTATAAAACAGTATAATTGTGAAAAAATAATAACTTTTGCAGATTTAAGATATACTGATTTATATAATAATTTATATTTAAAAAATGGTTTTAAAAAGGTGCATATAAGTAATCCAAATTATTTTTATTTTAAAAATAATACTATTGATTTGGAGAGTAGAATTAAATACCAAAAAAATAAATTAAAAAAACAATTGAAATATTTTGATAAAAACTTAACAGAATTTGAAAATATGAGGAATAATAATTATAATTGGATATATGATTGTGGTAATATTAAATATGAAATGGTATTATGATGAAAAATAATAAAATATTGTTAACAGAAGTTGTCAATAGAAATGATCTTATTGATACTATTAAAGATCGTAAGGTTATTTATATTTATTATGCAGGTGTTGAAGGTAAAAGTGCTGATGGAGCAGGGGTAACTTTAAAGGGTTATAGAACAATTGAACCATTTTTGATTGGTAAATCAAAGGCTGGAAATCTTGTTTTAAGAGCATGGCAACAAAATGGTGCTAGTGATAGTCATAGAGGTATAACTAGAAAACCACGTCCCGATCATGATATATTGCCGGGATGGAGATTGTTTTATGTTGATGGTATAACATCTATGTTAATAACTGGTAAACATTTCAAAAAAATACGACCTAATTATAACCCAGATGATAAAGAAATGAGTGATATAATATATGCCATTGATCCAGATGAATCAAATATTAATGTAGATGGATTATCTTCGATTAAAGAACCAGATAAATATTCTGATAAATTAAGTCAATTCGATAAACAATCAAAAAAGTTTAAGAACTTTTATGATGATAAAAAAAATAAAAAACAAATTTTTAAAAAGAAAATCAACGATTTTTATGAATTAGTTACTAAACACAGAAAAAAATCGCCTAAAGATTATTATTTAGTTTATAATGAAAATGGTAATATTGTTGCAGTAACTGAAAAAAGTAAAAATAAATATGATAACGATAATGTTATTGGTAATTTAAAAGAATTGTTTGTTAAATATAATGATTTTAAAAGACCTACTAAAGCCTTTTTCGATAAACAAAGAGAATTATTCAAAAAAAGTTTAGAGAAATAAAAATTTATAACTATTTATAAAAAATAGTAAAAATTTATATTATGAGTGATAAGTTAGATTTAAGTAAATTAAAAAAAGATATAGATTCTTTAAAGCAAGAGCAAAGTAGTAGGAATCAAACTTTAGGGATAGAAACAACTAAAAATATAAAAAAACCATTTTTAAAGGGATTGGTTGAAGCATGGCAACATAATACTCAAAATGAATCAACTGAACATTTGAAAAGAGTCGCAATGAAAAGTGATGAGTTTTCTGGTGATCCAATAATGAAACATACTTCATCTTCACCACAACCAAAGAAAACAACACCACAAAAACAACAACATAGTTCAGGTGGTTTATTTGAAGAAGCTGATAGGTTTCAAAATAATGGCGGTATTCCTAATACTAATAATGATTTAAATGGATTTGGAACTGAAAGAGATGATGATTTATATCGTGAAATAGAAAGAAGAACTCAAGAATACAATAAAAGGGCTGGTAAAGATTTAAATTTAGCACCTGAAGAATATATTAAACATCAGTATACTCAACAAAATAGTGGACAACAGAATGTAGGGAATATCCCAAGTAATTTTGAAGAACAAGTTATTGGAATATTTGAAAAATATTTTGGTAATAGAATTAATGAAATAATTAAAGAAGTTATTACTGAAGTGTTCTTAACAGAAAAGATGAATCAAGGTATTGTTAATAATAAAGAAACGGTTCAAGAAATTGTTAAGGAAACTATTAGGAGTATAAAAAGAAAAAAATAATGAAAAAACATGAATACGATGAGATTGTTAAGAACGATATGATGTTAGACGATCGAATTAAGAATGATGGGGGGTATGGTGGTTTTGCTATAACCCCTCATTACGTTGATGAAAATGGTGGTTCTCTTTATTGGACAAAACACGGTTTTACTGGTGATTTAACAAATGAAAGAAAAAAATCATATATGGATAATGTTAAAGCAGTTAATATTAAAAACAAATGTAAAATTGGTGGTTTGGGTAATACAAGTGCTGCTTGTAATCAAGGTGATATATCCAATATAGAATTATCGACTATTAATGAAGAGGAAAATAATACTTATACTGGTTGTTTGATGTTATTTTTTGATATACCCAAATGGAATATAATAACTAGTAAGATAAAAAATGATGATTTATATAATGTTGAAGGATATGGTATTGAAGATGAACCTCATGTAACTATTTTATATGGTATTAATAATAACATATCAGAAAAAGATGTATTAAATCTTGTTGAAAAATTAGTTAAACCAGATATTGAAGTCAATATTGAAAGTATTGATTGTTTTGAAAATGATGAGTTTGATGTTGTTAAATTTAATGTTAATTCAGAATTATTACATAAATTAAATTTCGTATTAACAAAAAAGTTTGATTATAGAAATAATTACCCTGATTATAAACCACATATGACAATTGCATATGTTAAATCTGGTACAGGTAATAAATATAAATTTGATTTTGATAAACCCTTAACAATAAAAGGTTTATATTTTAAATATTCTAAATCAGAAAACAGTAATAATGAAACTCATGATGTGTTAAATAATTTTAAAGATTTGGCTAGTAACAATATTAATAGTACTTTTGACATAAATGAAAATAAAACGATTATGAATGAAGATACTATTAAATTAAATGAGTTACCTTTTATTAAAGACATTCAAGAAAAGGGTGGTCAAATATATTCTGTTGGGGGTATTGTTAGAGATGAATTATTAGGTAAAGAATCTAAGGATTTGGATATACTAATAACTGGTGTTCCAATGGATAGTATTGAAAATATAGTGTCTAAATATGGTAAAGTGGATTCTGTTGGTAAAAGTTTTGGAGTATTAAAATTTAAACCAGAAGGATATGAGGGTGAGGATGTAGATATTGCGATTCCTAGAAGTGAAAAACCTACTGGAGAGGGTGGTCATAAAGGATTTGAAGTTAAATCAGACCATAATTTATCAATAGAAGACGACCTTTATAGAAGAGATTTAACAATCAATGCATTAGCAAAAGATTTGGATGGTAATATTATTGATCCATTTGGTGGGTTAGAAGATATTAAGAAAAGACAAATTTCAATGGTTAATCCAGATGCTTTTTCTGATGATCCATTAAGAATGCTTCGTTCAATCCAATTTTCTGCTCGGTTTGGTTTTAAAATTGAAGAGAATACTTTAAAAGCAATACAAAATAATGCACATAGAATAAAAGAAATTCCATCGGAGAGAATATTGACTGAATTTGATAAAATTGTTACAAAGGGGAATCCTTTTGTAGGTGCTAAATTATTAAAAGAAAGTGGTTTATTAAAAAATATTTTTGGTAATGATAAAGGAATATTAATAAGTCATAAGTGGGATTTAATTGAAAATATTGGCGAATTTGTAAGGATGTTATCACATAATTTGGTTGATGATTCAGCAGAATTTTATAAAAATGAGTTGGATGGTGATCTGGATAATTATAAAATTATTAAAGGGTTAAGTTATGCTTATGACAATGTTTCAAACAATAATGTTGAAAATAGAGTGTTAGTTTTTAATTTAAATAAAATAACACCAAACATATTGAATAGTAAAATATTACCGGATAATTTGTATGAAACGATAAAAGAATTAAAAAACGGTAAATATCCTTTAACAAATAAAGATTTGGCTGTTAATGGTAATGATTTGATTAAATTAGGATTAAAAGGTAAGGAAATTGGTGATATGTTGAGAAAAGTGTTAATCAATATATATGCTGATAAGTTAGATAATGATTTTAATAATATTGTTGAATTTATAAATAATAAAAATGAGTAAAATTTCTTATTCTGCAGTTGTTTTAGATGATAAATCGAGACAAGAATTAATAAATAATTTTGAAGAGTTTATACCAGATACTTTTGAAATTATTGCACATCACATGACCATTACTATGGGTGAATTGACAAAACCATTTAAAAAAGAAGATATTGGTAAGAATGTTAAATTAGTTGTTCATAGTTTAGGATTTGATTATAAAGTTGTTGCTGTTGGTGTTTATGGTTATCCATCAAAGAATAAAATTCCTCACATAACATTAGCAGTTAATAGGGGAAATGGTGGTAAACCATTCATGAGTAATAAATTAAATAATTGGAAAGATATTGATAATAAATTAGTTGTTCACGGTACAGTTCAAGAAGTACCATATAAATAAAGAGAATATGATTACAGAAATTTCGTTTTACGATTTTGATGGTACATTGTTTAATACATATGAACCAGAGAAAGGTAAGAAAATATATAAAGATAAAACAGGTAATGAATACCCTCATAAAGGATGGTGGGGGAGAAAAGAATCATTGGATTTAGATGTTTTTAATATTGAAGTAAATGATACCGTTTATTCTAAATGGTTAGGTGATGCAAAGAATAACAATATTAAAACAATATTATTAACTAATAGAATGTATAAATTAAAAGATGATGTTTTAAAAGTATTAGAAAAAAATAATATTGTTTTTGATGAATATTCGTTTAAAAAAGGTGGTGCTGATAAAGTTGAGAGAATTCTTAGTTTTGTTGACGAGAATACAAAAACAATTAATATTTATGACGATAGAGAAAAAGAATTAATTGAGTTTGATAAATTTAAAGATGAATATGGTGATAAATACAATATTAATATTTTCAGAGTAAAAAATAATGTTTTACAAGAAAACAATAAATACAATCTATTACAAATAATAAAAGAAGAAATATATAAACAATTTAAATAAATTTAAACTATTTATATAAAAAATTAATAATGATTGACATTAATTATAAACCAAAGTATTTACCACAAATCTCATCACCATTTAATGTTGTGTTGAAATATTTTGATGATGAAAAAATACCGTATAAAAAAACACTTTTAAATCCAGATACAATAAAACCTTCTCAGGGTATTGTTTTTTTAGATAAAATACAAGATTATTCTGATGATTATATTTGGTTGTCTAAGGATTTGAAAGTATTAGACGGTCATCATAGATATGGTAGTTGTTTATCATATAATAAACCTATTAAAGGTATTATAATCATGTTACCATATTTAGAAGCAATAAGAGAATTGAATAGAATTCAAGATATAATAAATTTTAAAGAAAAACAAGAAAATTTAATAACTTATCCTGATGAAATTAATGTTTTTGATATTATTAGAGACGAGTATTTTTATGATGAAAATATTTACGGTGGTAAAAAGAGAAAATTAATTGGATATAGAAATAAACCTATTAAAGATGACTCTAAATCAGGAAATTTCTTTTCATTACAACCAATAAAAGGGTATAATAAATATGAAATAGAAATGGATAATGTTTTAGATACTGATGATTTAGATATTGTTTTTGAAAATAATATTAATCCAGTATTTAAATTGGCTGAATATTGGTTTAAAGGTGTAGATTTTGATTATTTAGCAAATAAAAATGATATACCTAAAAATAAATTAATATCCAGATGTGTTTCTGAATTAGGATATAAATATGGATTTGATGGAATTAAATATGGTGATATAATACTACAAGTTTTAAAATAAATTAAATATGAAATATAAGATTATAAATAATACTTTTAAATTAAATAAAAGAGATGCTAACTTTAATAAAACATTATACTTTAGTTATATTGACGGGTTTGAGAGGAAAGAAATTAGTATTAAACCATCTCAATTAATGTATATGGAATTTAATAGTTTGCCAATTAGCTTACGCAAATTAAGCTTAAAGGGATTAGTATCTATTTTTCAAATAACTGATGATGTTTTTTATACTGAATTGGAAAAACATAATAAAATTATTATGAACAATAAAATAAAGAACGAAGAAAATAAAAAGAAATCCAAACCTAAAGAAACATCAAATAAAACAAAAACCAATACTAAACCCAAAGAAACACAAAAAAAATCAACAAAGAAAGAATCTGAAAATACTTCAGAAGATTAAAAAAACTCTTGTATCATAAAATTAAGTTTATTATTTTTGCGATAAACTTAATTTTATGAATAAGAAAAAAATTAAAATTTTATTCTTTAACAAGAATACATCAGGTGTTAATTATTTTAGAACGTTAACACCTGCAATTCATTTAGATAAAAATTATCAAGATGAATTTGAAGTACATATCGATAATGATTTTGATCCTACAACAGAAGAAAGTTTAAAATATTTAAAAACTTTTGATATAATACATTATCACACTAGTTTAACAATGATTACATCTGTAATGATGAAAATTACAAATGAATTAAGAAATTCAGGTGTTAAATTAATTATGGATATTGATGATTATTGGGAATTAGATAGAACACACCCAAAATATAATATATCAAAAGAGAAAAAAACCAAAGATAACATTATAGCCAATTTAAAAATGGCTGATTTTGTTACAACAACAACTGAATTTTTTAAAGATGAAATTGTTAAAATAACAGGTAAAGATAATGTTATTGTTCTACCTAATGCTGTTGATCCTGATACGATGCCACAATTCAAAGATGATAAATCAAACAAATATAATGATATAGTTAAAATTATGTATTTGGGTGGATCAACACATAAAAAAGATGTTGAGCAATTAGAAGGTGTTGCAAATATGTTGAATGCTGACCCACAAACAAAAAATAAATTTATGTTTATTAATGTTGGTTGGGACATGAGAGGGGAAAAAACAGAAACAATTTTCAATGATGATCTTAGAATTGAGTTGACAAATATGGGTTTGTGGAATCAGAGAAATGTAAATAAGATTGTTAATTCAAGAGGTAATGTTTCAAGGATTGATTTTATACCCTCAGAATTAAAGGAAAAATATAAAGATAATGTTTTTTCTGTTAGGAAAGTGAAGCATAAACCTCAAGAAATACCGTATTACTATTATGAAACAGTATTTACAGATAATTATAGAATTATTGATGATTCAGATTATTTGAAATGGTTGAAAACATACTCCAATAAATCATATAATGATGAAAAAAAATATGCCAGAAGATGGACACGACCAGTAGAAGAATATGCATTTAATTTGGATGATGCTGATATTGTGATAGCACCATTATTAAATACTAAATTCAACAACATGAAAAGTCCATTAAAAATGGTTGAATCTTGGAGTAGAAAATTACCTGTTGTAGCAAATGATGTAATTCCTTATAATGTTGACGGTGTTCATATGCAAAATTGTTTATTGGTTCCAAATAAACCAAATAATAAGAAACATTGGTATAAAAATTTGAAAAAATTAATCATTGATAAAGAATTGAGAAATAATATTGGTGAAACTTTTTATAATGATTTTTCCAAAAAATATCATTTAAATACTGTTAATAATAATAGGGTTGAATTTTATAAAAATGTGATAAATGAGTAATTATATGGTTAAGATATGGAATTGGTTTGTTCTAAAATTTAAAATAATTATGTATTATATAAGTATGGCTTTGTATAATACAGAAATGGATATTCTAAAAGCAGATCCAAATGATTTGGATGAAAAAAATAAAAAAAATCAAAGGATGCTACATAGAAACCCATTACTTGAAAAATTTTATCAAGGACAAACAGATCAAAAATACGTTCAGGATTATTATGAGGTGTTGAAAAAAGCAGACCAATTTATAAAAAAATCGGATAAAGTTAAATATGGTACTGCAGCAGATAAAAATGGAATGTCGTATGGTAAAAAAGACAAATGGGGTAGAAGACATGAACATTACGGGTTTTTTGATCCAAAGAGTAAGAATTATGGAAAAACATTAGAAGAAGTTTTAAAAAATGAGATGAATGAAAGAAGAACTAAGGATGACGATTATGAATTGTTAGAAATTTATAATAATGAGAGAATTTTAGATGGGTTAACAAATTCATTTGATGTTGTTGAAACTACTAATAATGGGGATAAAATTTTATCTGATATAACAAAACAAATAAAGAAAGATAGATTCCCAATTAATATTATTAGAAACAATAATAATGTTATCAACAAAATTGAACAATTAACAGACTTTTTACATGTTAAAAGAATTGATGATGAGTATAGACAATTAGAATTTTTTCTTAACCTTAAATATAAAACAGATAAACTATCTGAAGATGATAAAATTTTTAAAGAATTAATAAATATTGAAAATGTTTGGGTTTATAATGATTATGGTGAATTAGATAGTTACAAAATAGAAAAATTTAAGAAGAGAATTGTTTATAATGATACTCATGAAGTATTTAAATTCTTTTGTAAAAAAATGGATGTTATAAAAAAATAGTTGTATAATAAATAATTTTGTTGTATGTTTGTAACAACAAAATTAAGGAGAGTAAACCAGTTGTGGAATTGGGACAGACTGCTAATCTGATCGCTCATTAATTTGAGTTTGGTTCGACTCCAATGCTCTCCGCATAAATGAAAATATTATGGAAAATAAAAAATTTTTAGAACAATTGAAATCATCTTTAGTAGATGGTGAAAAAAATGAAGTTGTTGATTTAATTAATAATATTCATAAAAAAGCTGACGGTACACCAATTGATAAAAATAAAGTTAATATTGAAAAGGAATTGGATGAATTAATCATTAATAATGAAATGAATCCAAAACTAAAAAAAATTGTTGATAAATATAATTCGTTAATGGAGATGATTATGATTTTTGATGATACTAATTTATCCGATGAAGAATTTAGAGTTTTTAATGAAATAAAAGATTTAATTGTTAAATAAAATAATATAATTATGAGTAAATTTGTAGAAGTACTTGACGAAACCCAAGATTTGTTTAATGAAGTGTTAGATAACACTTCAATTCCTCAATGGGTTGAATTTAAATTGTTAGCCAATAACAATCAAAATGAGTTGTATACTGTAAAAAAAATGAGTGAATTGTTTGAAGTATTAACAGATAATTTAAATATTGTTATTGTATTAAATGAGGAAGTTTTTGATCAACTTGAAAATGATCAAAAGATGTTGGTTTTTGAAGAAGCATTAACAGGTGTTAATGTTAATGAAAATGATAAAATTACTCTTGAAAAGTTTGATTTTACAACATATGGTGGTATGCTTAGTAAACATGGTGATGAGAGAATGATTAGACTAAAAGAAAGTATTATTGCTGTTTTCCAACAAAAGAAAGAAAATGAAGATGCATTAAAACAATCAAAAAAGAAGAAAAATGAAGAGTAAAACATATACAATTACATCTGAAAAGGATTCAAATATCATAATTAGTTTTGATGTTAATTTTATAGATGGTGTAACGATAGAGGGATCATATAAGAAAAAATTTGATACACCTGTTTTATTAGTTAAGGATTTTGTTGATGATCATAACTTGTTGATGGATGATAATTGGTTAACCGATAAAATACATGAAATTTATGAGAAAACGTTGATTAAGAGGGAAGAACTAATTAAAATTGATTCAATGTTTAAAGAATTTAAAACTTTTGATTTTTCAGAGTAATTAAATATTAAGTATTATAATAAAAAAACCATCAAGTATCTGCTTGGTGGTTTTTTTATTATAACTATTTATATTAAAATAATAACTATGAGTATAAATATTAGATTTCCATTAGAAGATGATGTAAACAACAATAGATTTTTTTCATTAACATCAACTACTAAGGATGCGGTTTCATCAGATTTAATGTTGTTACTGCTTACTGAAAAAGGGTATAGATATTATATGCCTGATTATGGTACATATCTAATAAAATATATTTTTGAACCCAATGATAATATCACAATAAAAGATGTTGAAACAGATTTAAAACAAACAGTTGAAAAATATTTACCTGAGATCAAAGTTGTTAGTATGAAACATACTCAGGGTGAAAATGAAACAGAACAAATAATTGATGTTGTATATACATTTAGTGGTAATATTTTTACAGGCGCACAACAATTACAAATAACTTTCTAAATAAATAAAAATGGCTGATAGTATAATACATTATAATAAAAGAACTTTTAGTGAATATAGAGATGAATTAAAATCTTATATTGAACAATATTATCCGAATGTAATGTCTGATTTTAATGATTCTAGTGTTGGATCTATACTAATAGATATTAACGCAGGTGTTGGTAATGATCTATCAATTAATACTGATAGGGCTTTTCAAGAAACACAATTGGAAAATGCTCAACAAAGAGAATCTTTGTTTGAAATAGCAAAAAATTTAGGGTTTAACATACCCCACAAAAGACCTGCTGTTACAGTGGCTGAATTTAGTGTTCTTGTACCAGTTAAAGGTGATAAACCAGATTCAGATTACTATCCAACATTATTAGCTGGTGCTCAAGTAACTGGTGGTGGTGTTACATTTGAAACTATGGACGTTGTTGATTGGAATTCACCATACAGTTCATTAGGAGATTTAAATAGAACAATTATACCCAATTTTAATTCTAATAACATAATTGAAAGTTATACAGTCAAAAAAAGAGAAATTGTTTTAAATGGAATAACAAATGTATATAGACGAACAGTTAGAGATTCTGATATAACACCTTTTTTTGACTTAACATTGTCAGATCCAAATATATTGGAGATATTAGACGTTGCTTTAATAGATGGAACTGGATCAATACCAGAACCATCAGAAACAGAATATAAATCTATTGATAATAGATTTCATGAAGTTAAATATTTAGCACAACAAAGAGTGTTAGTTGAGGATGAAAATACTGGTTTAAATAATAATTTTATTAAAGCTGCAAAATGGATTGATGTAACCAAAAAATTTATAAAAGAATTTGATTCTAATGGATATTGCCATATTATATTTGGTGGTGGAGATACAGAAACCGATGCATTTAGAGACGGATTATTGAAAGAGGGTGTAACTAATAGAGATTTTTTAGACACTTATTTATATAACACATCTTTAGGTGAAAGATTACATAAAAATGCGACATTGTTTGTTAGATATAGAAGTGGTGGTGGTGTTAATGGTAATATTGGTAGGAATGTTTTAACTGAAATGGGTCAATTCACTATCACTGTTGAAGGATCTAGACAAGATTTTAATAATAATGTTAGAAGAAGTTTAACTGTTACGAATCCAATACCTGCAATGGGTGGTAATGACGGGTTAAGTATTGAAGAAATAAGATATTTAATTAAATATAATTTTTCATCTCAAGATAGATGTGTAACAATTACTGATTATTTGTTTAAAGTGTTTACTATGCCCGGTAAATTTGGTTCACCATTCAGGGTAAATGCTTTTAAAGAAAATAATAAAGTAATTATTCCAATATTAAGTAGAACTAATGATGGTTTATTGAGTAATACATCAAATAATTTGTTAAAAAATAATATTAGCGAATATCTTAGTAATTATAGAATGATTAATGATTATATTGAAATACGAGATGGTAGAATTTTTAATATTGGTATTGAAATATATTTATACATTCAAAATGGAAATGATAATATAATTATTAATGATGTTATTAGAATTATTAGTGATTTTTTTGATATAAATAATAGAAAAATGAATGAAGATATATTATTAACAAATTTAACTAATAAAATTATGGGTGTTGAAGGTGTTAACAATATTTTAAATTTAAAAGTTCTTAATAAAGTTGGAAATAATTATTCGATAAACCCTGTAGAACAAGAAATTATTAATGAAGATACTGGTGAAATAAAAATAATTAATAACACAATATATTCTGCGGAAGATTCAATGTTTGAAATTAAATATCCTGAAAAAGATATTAAAGTATATTTGAAAAAAAAGGTTGATTTATAATGGAATATATAAAAAAAGAAATTAAGCTAATTACCACTACTGGTACAACAACATCCGATAATGAGTATGTTATTGTACCAGATGAATCAATTAATTATAATTTTAAAATTCAAATAACATCAAAATCTATAAATTATGGTTTTTTTGGCGTTGATAATTTTCTTGATGGAAACGATCAAGATTTACATGTTGTATCAGGTGAAACGTTTAGTAGGTTGAGTGAATTAAGAAAAACAATCAATAATGGTGATTTAGAAGACAAATATTTTATATCAACAGATATTAATGTAAACGGATTGAATGTTAATGAAAGTATATCTGGTGATACATATGTTTATTATATTGATAAAATAAAATATGTTGATGATGTTGAATCAAATATCACTTATTTTTATGGTGAAAGTTATGGTTTAAATTCAATTAATTCTATTAATGGTAATATTTATAAAGATAGTTCTTTAATAGATAACATTTCTAAACCATTAATAAAAAAAGACCTATTTATAGATAGACCACAAGTTAATGTTGTAGAACCTTTTTTTAGGATGAAAGATATTAATGAATTGAGTGATTTAGAGTATTATGTTGGTGGGTCTTATTATAATATATATAAAAATGAATAAGTATGAGTGTTGGAGTATATGGTATTAACAGACCATCAGATGTAAATATTGCAGATATCGATATTTTCTATAATTATACTTCTGATAGAACAGTTGAAAATTTAGACATGTTCAGATTGAATCCTGCTGATGTGTTAACAGAAATTCAATTACCTGAAGATGAACAATCTGATGTTAGAGATAATTTATTAGAAGGAATATATAATTTAACATTACCAGCCACAACATTTAATCAATTAGGAATATATACAATATATATAAAACCTAAAACTATTCACACAGAAATAAGTGAGTGTGGTGTATTATCGTCTTTACCAGATGTAAACGGCATTGTTATAGATAAAAATACTTTACCATCTGATTTAAGAGGTAATAATTCATTACAAGGTTATAGAGTTGAATATTATGATAACAGTGATAATACTAAAATTAGAAACACTGTTAGACATATTGTTACTTCTAATAGAGTTGTACCAATAACTGAAAATAATAGTAATACATCTCAAAAGACTATTAGATATAGATTTGATGATAGTGGAAGTTTAATTTTTTTACAATTAACACCTAGTAGTGCATCTAATTTAAAACCAAATCAAATACCTTTTATTGGTGTTTCAGGACAAAAAATATCAATAACAAACACATTTTTCGAACCAATTTGTTTAGAGGTTGAGATGGTTGAAAACGATATAAATAGTGTTGTTGATATTGTTGCAGGAGAACAAATTAAAGATGTTGATAATGGTATTTTAACCCATTTCAATAGTAATAGAGAAATAATTAAACAATTTGACTTATATAAAGTTGAAGATCGAGAAAATAATATACCATTACATGAAGTCAAACAAAAACGGGATACTATAGATAATTCACAAAGTATTCAAGATATAATTGATAATATAGAATAATAAAATTTATAATTTTTTATAAAAAACCGTAAATATTAGTTTATTTACGGTTTTATTTTTTTGTTTATTCTATTTATATAAAAATAGAATATAATGGCATATCGTAAAATAATCAATGATTCAAATAGTCAATTATTGGGTGATAATTTTTCTAATGATACTAGTAGTTCATATAAATCTTTAAGTTCGTTTAAAATTGATACAAATTTTACTGGAAAAATAACAAAAGATTATGAAAACATTTTAACTTCTTTTTCAAAACCTATTAGTTTGGAAGATTTATCTTTGAGTGTTGAAGATTCTAAGTTAATTGAAAGAGATAACAATGTTATTCTTAATATTGATAATAGTGATCTGAAAAGTTATATTAGATATGGTAGTACTTTAGAATTAATAAAAGCAACATTAAATAATATTATTATTAATTATCCTGCTAGTTTATATATTGATTCTAAAAATTACATTGTAAATCCAGTTAATACTATCTTTGATTATATTTATGATGTAAATACAAATAAAAGTAGTTTTAAAATTACATCTGAAAACATAGTCAATAAATTTGGTTTAATATATGATAAAGATAATTACAACATTCCCGATAATAAAGAATTAAGGAATTTAAATATATCGTATAATAAGTATTGTGTATATGTTAAAAATAAAATATATGAAATTGATGGGTTTACTGGAAACACATCAAATGGTAATTATGTTAGTATTGAATTAAATGGTATACCTTTTGAAAATGATGAACCAACTCAATCTCAAACTTTTCATATTAAACCTAAACCAATAGTATTTAATAAATTTAAAAAAACTTTAAATGATTTAGAAAATTATTTCTTATCTAATAGATTGGATGATAATAATGGATTTCAATTTTTCTTAAAAAATCCAAGTGTTAATGATAATGGTACTATTGCATATTCAGATAAAAAACTTATTTGGCCTACAAGTGATGGTTATAATATTGATTATGAAGGTGGTGAATATAATAGGTTTATTGAATTATTAAAGAATATATCATATAATTATGATCAATCTAAAACAGACATTATTAATAGATATTTAAAACCTCCATCATTAGAGGTTTATGATCAAACACAAGATAAAAAAATAAGTAAATTATTGAAAGTTTGGGGGCGTAATTTTGATGAGATTAAAAAATTTATTGATGCATTAACCAGAATTAATAAATTGTCATATGACAAAAAAAATAATGTTCCAGACGTATTGGTTAAAAATTTAGCTAGAACTTTTGGATGGGATGATTTAAAATTATTAAATGATGATAAAATAATCAACAATTTTTTTAGTACTGAATATGAAGAAAATAAAAATGATTTATTACCTTCAGAAATAGATTTAGAATTGTGGAGAAGAATATTAATAAATACTAATTATTTTTGGAAAACAAAGGGTACTAGGAATAGCATATTATCCATGTTTAAACTTATTGGTATCCCAGAACCATTCATAAATTTAACTGAACATATTTATACGGTTGATGATAAAATAAATATTAGTGATGTTGAACTATCGTTAGAGGATTTACCAAGTAAATCATTACCATATAATGATAAAGGGTATCCAATTGCACCAATCGAAACAAATGATTTCTTTTTTCAAATATCGGGAAATACTGATAGTGGTCAACATTATATTAATAATTTTAGAAATGTTGGATTTCAATTAAATAGAACTGTAGATAATAAAAAATCATGGGTATATTCTGGTGCAACTGAAAGAGAGGATGACACAACAATAAAATATTATCAGGAAAGTAGTGATTTAATAATAAATACTAAAGAAATTGATTTATCTATTGATGCATCTAGGGCTATTGAATATGATGTGTTTGATTATATAAAAAATAAAGATTATCCGAATAATTCAAATGAATATGCTAAACCATACACATTTATTAATTTAGATACAGAATTCAATAATGGTGATAATGTTTTAGAATTACCAGATATTCCAGTTGGTGATGTACAAGTAAATTTAAATGGTATATCTTTAACAAATGGATATTCTGGTAATACAACATCAGATTTTTTATATCCTGAAATATTTGGTACTGGTTTTAATAATAAAGTAGAAGTTTTAGTTGAAGATGATAACGGAAAGCATATAATTGGAGGGGAATTTACAGAATTTAATGGTTCTTCGATTAATAGATTAATAAGATTGAATCAAGATGGTAGTATTGATAATACTTTTAATATTGGTACTGGTTTTAATGATACAATACTTTCCATAATTCAAGATAATACTGGAAAATATGTATTGGGTGGTTCATTTACAGAATATAATGAAACATCAACAAGTAGAATAATCAGATTAAATCAGGATGGAAGTATTGATAATACTTTTAATATTGGTACTGGTTTTAATATTAATGTGCGTATAATTTATCAAGATAATACTGGAAAATATATTGTTGGTGGTAATTTTACTTCATATAATGGAAATACGTCAAACAGAATAATCAGATTAAATCAGGATGGAAGTATTGATAATACTTTTAATATTGGTACTGGTTTTAATTCAAGCGTTCATTCAATAATACAAGATAGTAACGGAAAATATTTAGTTGGCGGTAATTTTACTTCATATAATGGAAATACGTCAAACAGAATAATCAGATTAAATCAAGATGGGAGTATTGATAATACTTTTAATATTGGTATTGGTTTTAATTCAAGCGTTTATTCAATAATACAAGATAGTAACGGAAAATATTTAGTTGGTGGTAATTTTACTTCATATAATGAAAACCTAAGAAACAAAATAATCAGATTAAATCAAGATGGGAGTATTGATAATACTTTTAATATTGGTTCTGGTTTTTATAAGTGGTATGTTTATTCAATAATAGAAGACAGTAATGGAAAATATGTTATTGGTGGTAATTTTAGTGAGTATAACGGAAATTCGGCAAATAATATAATAAGGTTAAATCAAGATGGAAGTATTGATAGTGCTTTTAATGTTGGTTATGGTTTTAACAATGCTATATATGTAATTATTCAGGACACTCAAAACAATTATCTAATTGGTGGTTTTTTTGATGAATACAACAATAATAATATATCTAGATTTTTTGTAAAATTAATAAATCTTTCAAGTGAACCTATTAATATTAATAATTATGATTATTATATTGATGAGTCAAATACAAAATTAATACATTTAAATTCTAATTTAATTAAAAACGATAATCATGAGGATATTGTTGTAATAACATATTTAAGTAAAACAAATGGTGAAATTGTTGAAAACGAAATACAATATATCGTAACAAAAGTTCAAAATAATCAAGATGGTACAAAGATAGCGTTACCAGATAAACCAAATGGTGATGTTCAATTAACATTAAATGGTATGACTCTAGCATATTCAAGTGATGGTTTTGTTGGTGATTATAAATTAAATCCTGTAAATTCCAAAGAAATTATAATAATAAATAATGATGTTTCAGATTATTTACAAACAAATAATATATTACAAGTATCATATTTGAAAACAAATACTGATTATGGTTTAAATCAAAAAATTATATTCCATAAAATCAATAGTTTTTCAACGACAAAATTTTATTATGATTCATCAATTAATAAATATGTTTATAAATTACCACACAAAATAAATAACATTGAAAATATAAAAATAACTGTTAATGGTATAACTATAACACCAAATAGAGAATATGTTTTAAATGTGGTAAATAAATATGAGATATTTTTACCAACAGATTTAATATTGGGTGATGTATTGGGATTCTTTTATGTTGTTGAAGGAACATCACAAGAAATGACTGTACCAGATGAATTTGGTGTTGGTGATATATCAGAATTAAGTTTTTTAGAATTTATTGATTTATTAAAAACAAAATTAATTAATGCAAAAAATAGAAAAATAATAACAGATAATAATGGTGGGTTTTACCCAACTCTTTTAAGGGTTTATATAAATTATTTAAAAAGAGGTGAATTACCTAATGATGATATTTTAAAATCGAATGCATATACATACGATGATTTATTCAATTTCTTAAATAAATACAATTCGTTTTTTTCATCATTTGTTAGACAACTAGTTCCTGCTACTGTAATATTTAGTGGTGGAGGTAGTACTGGTGGTTTTGAAGTTAGAAATACTATTTTTACAAGACAAAAATTTACTTATAAGCGTGGTGTTAATTTAAATTCGATATTGAATTGGACTGGTAACGATGGATCAACATTTAAAACATTACAAGAATATAATGAAATTGAAAAAATAAGAATAACTATTGATACATCTAATACTTATTGGTATGAATATGGTTCATGTATCAATGCTGAATATACGATAAAAAGTGAAAATGGTGAAATGATTAATAATGTAACTGTAAATGGTAGAATATTTTTTGACGATGATTCAGAAGAAAGTTTTTCACACACAATAAATAATAGTGTTTTTTCTTTTGAAAATCAATACACTGATAAGAAACCTATTAATATAATAATTGATAGTATTAATACTATTGATGGAGAGGAAAATAAATATGAATTTGATTATGAGTTAATAACAATAAATCATAATACAAATTACGATTATTCTGTAGAAAGTATTCTTATTGAACCAACCAATATACAATTAGAATTAATTGATAATGATGGAACAAATGATGTTTATAATCTTAATTTTGATATTAATAATTGGGACGAGAGTTTGATTGTTGGATTTGATTTATATCATAATAGTGGTGTTTTCAATACTTATAATATTCCGACAGATTTTATTCAAAATGGTAATACATTTACAAAAGAAATCCTTGCTGATACATCATTAAATTTTAGTAGTGGATATACCACAAATTTCAATATTACTCAAAATATTGTTTCATGTGTAAATAGTTATGTAACAAATAATGAGGAAGAATATAATGTAATTTACACTGATAATTTATTAAAACCATTTTCATACACAGTAAACACAGATCAACATACATTACCACTATCAAATGGATATGATTATGATTTTGAAGTTGATTGGGGTGATGGAACAATATCAACAATAACTTCATGGGATGATGCAAATAAATCGCATACATATTCATCACAAGGTGATCATCAAATAAAAATAACTGGTTTATGTGAATATGTTTATTTTTATAATGATGCTCCACAATTAATTAGTATTGATAGTTGGGGTAATACTGGTTTTATTAATATGAGTGAATCATTTTATG
>Ga0163224_100001_pt1 | contig 90768 bp, 81 predicted proteins | sample MSEWel2016_03_03_FD_113141 | JGI IMG/M metagenome (GOLD analysis project Ga0163224, IMG submission 113141) | Subsurface microbial communities from deep shales in West Virginia, USA - MSEEL Well Study Marcellus 5H_2016_03_03 ... | reverse complement strand
CCTTTTGCTTTCCTTCATATCCTTCTAAGATAGTTTTTAATGGAGCTAAATACTTCTCTTTACTCTCTGCAGAATTTCCACATTGGCATTGACCCATTGTATTTCGCTACCTCCTTTAGTATAGTTTACAAATTTGTAATGTGATATATATTACAGCAATTATAACTCATATGAGTTATAATTATTTTAAAACTTAATGATAATAATAATCAAACCTAGAAATGTGAATTATATCACATTTGTAACTTACGAATTTAATTATACAATCTATCTTAATATAATGTCAAAATTGATATTGCTTTAACAAACTGAGCTAAGTTAAGTAATCACTGAGGTTAACAAGGTTTATTTTACTTTAATTGATAATGATTTTCATTATTTTTTGCAAATGAAGATAGCTGGTTGATATTTAATTAACAATCATATGATCTATACTTCCATTATATGCGTAATTAATCCAAAAAAGAAAAAAAGAGAGATTAAATCTCCCTTAGTACCTTTTTAATATCTCTTCTATAATATTGGTTGTAGATGCACCTTTTATCTCCGATACCAATTCGATCTTCCCTCCATAGCTTGCTACTACTTTAGCTTCTGGCAACTCTTCTATCTGATAATCCCCACCTTTAATATAAATATCAGGCTTTAAGATAGAGATCGTCTGATTAGCCGTCTTTTCTGAAAAGATAGTTACATAATCAACTATTGCAAGATTTGCTAACATTTCTGCTCTCTCCATTTCAGGAATAATCGGTCTTTTCTCCCCCTTTAACAGTCGAACTGATGAATCACTATTTAGAGCAACTACTAATAAATTTCCTCTAGCTTTAGCTTCTGCTAAATAACGGGTATGTCCTACATGAAGGATATCAAAACAACCATTAGTAAAGACAATATTCTTTCCTTCTACCCTCTTCTCTTCTAAAATATTCTTTAATTCATCTCGTGGATAGATCTTCTCTGTAATCTTCATTGGGCATCACCGATAATCTCAGCTAATTCTTCCCGATTGGTGGTAGCAACACCAGATTTCTTGACTACAATTCCAGCAGCATAATTTGATATCTTCATAGCTTCTACCATTCCTGCACCACTTGCTAAAGCTAAGGTTAGAGTAGCTATTACTGTATCACCAGCACCAGTAACATCAAAAACTTCGGTATAGTTTGAAGCTGGAATATGGGTTGTTCCATTATCAGTAAAGACTTGCATCCCTTCTCCACCTAAAGTTACCAGCATTGCTTTAGATCCTAAAGCTTTCTTTAACTTCCAGCCAGCCTTTTCAATATCATTAGCTGATTTCAATTTAAAGCCTACTGCCTTTTCTGTCTCCTCTTTGTTTGGTGTAGCAATGGTAATTCCTTTAAAACTCATCAATTCATACCTAGAGTCAACAGCTATAATTTTATTATGCTTATTAGCAATAGCAACTACCTCTGCTTTGATCCTATCAGTAAAAACACCATTACCATAATCTGATAAGATTAGCGCATCAATCTCAGTGATAACCTCTTCTACATAACTAATCAATTTATCTTCAATCTCTTTAGAGATATCATGGGTCTCTAGCTTGTCTACTCTTACCATCTGTTGTTTTACAGTCTGACCTCCACCAGCTAAGATTCGAGTCTTAACCGAGGTTGGTCTAGAATTATCAACAATCAGACCATCAGTTATCATTCCATCTGCTTTTAAATTATTGACCAACTTTTCCCCTACTATATCATCGCCAATTACCCCTGCTAAATAGACTTGTCCATCTAAAGCAGCCACATTATTGGCAGCATTAGTACCTCCACCAGGTAATATTTTGTGACCAGTATGCCTTAATATCAGAACAGGAGCTTCACGAGACAAACGCTCTGGTTGCCCAATAATAAATTCATCAGCAATCATGTCTCCTAATACCAAAATATTCTGTTCTTCAAAGGAAGGTAAATAATCAGTTAATTTAGCCATTAATCTTCCCTCGCTTCAAGATCCATTAGTATCCACTCAACAGCATCAAATAAGTCTTCAGCTACATAATCAGGCTCTACCTTCCAATCATCCTGTGCATTCTGATAATCTCCAATTCCATAACCAGTCAAAACTAAAATACCTTTAGCTCCTACTCGATGAGCCACCTCAACATCACTGATCTTATCACCAATCATGTAAGATCTCTCTAAATCAATGCCAAACTCTTCTTTTCCCTGCAATAACATTCCAGGCTCTGGTTTGCGACAGTTACATTCTTTTTTAAACTTACCTTCTCCTACCCGAGGATGATGGTGGCAATAATAGATTGCATCTAAATAAGCACCTTCTGCTTCCAATAAATCTTCTAATTTATTATGAACTTGTCCAATCATCTCTTCTTTGAAATAGCCTCTAGCAACACCTGCTTGATTTGTTGCCAAGATTGCTTTAATTCCAGACTGATTTAATTTCTTAATTGCTAAACCAGTTCTTGGAAGTAATTCATATCTATGAGGATGATTTACATAACCAATCTCTTTACTTACTGTTCCATCTCTATCCATAAATACTGCTACATTACTTAAATCCATTTAAGCTAAACCCCTCTTCCTTAAAAATAATATCTAGTTCCAATATTTAAACCTTCAGTATCTTCTTGTCCTGAAAATTTTCTGTGTCCAACCTCTAAGTAAATATTATCAGTTAGCCTATAATCAAAGCCTAACATATAGCCCAAATAACTCTTGTCCTTTTTTAATAAAACATCTATTCCCAAATTCAAATCTAAAAGTTTATTCTCACTTTTAGAATATAAGATACCAATTCTAGGATAACCATCTTCAAAATCAGTATGGTAGCCTAAAACAGCACTTACATCATAATCAGAATTGTCTATAAGGTTAAATTTAGTATTAACATCTAGTATATCATTTTCATTTTCATCATCATCATCACCAATATAAGTATATATTCCCTCAATACCAAAGTTTGTAGAGATTCCAAACTCTGTTTCTAAGTTTAAAGCTCTAATCTCTCCATCTAAGACCTGCATTCCATAGGCTAAAGAAGAATCTCCTTTATCTACCTCAGCTTGTGACATAGCATTTACAGTACTGCTATTAAAGCTAGCTAAAAAGCAGAATATCAGCAATGGCATGATTATTATATTTTTTGTTTTCACTATTAGCCCTCCTTAGTTATAGATTACCCTATTTATCTTAAAGTTATCATTATGTATCAAATCTATCTCTTTGATATCTTGTATCTTATTACCATGCTCATCTTCAATGATTCTGACAATAGGTCGAGATAAATCCTCTTTATTAACATCTACTACTATACCAACTTGATTATTATCCAGCTCTACCATAGCTCCTACTGGAAAGACAGCTACATGCTTAAGTAAAGCATCTACACATTCAGGGCTTAATTTGATACCTTTTAATTCATTAATAATCTTTAAAGCCTCGTGGGGCATTAGTTTACGTTTATAAACTCTATCACTAGTTAAAGCATCATAAATATCAGCTACTGTAACTATCTGAGCCCAGTTGCTAATCTCTTCACCTTTAAGCCCTCTTGGGTAACCAGAGCCATCGATATATTCATGATGCTGATAAGCAATGTGAGCGGAGAGGATACTTATTCCTGCTACTTCTCTAATAATATGATAGCCATAGGTTGAATGTTGTTTAACCTCTTCATATTCTTCTTCTGTTAACTTACCTGGTTTCATAATTATATCTTTATCTACTTTAGTTTTACCTACATCATGTAAAAAGGCTCCTATTGCTATCTTCTTAACCTCTTCTCTAGTATAGTTAAAATGCAATGACATTAAGATTGATAGTATTGTTACACCTACAGAGTGCTGGAAAGTATAACTATCATAAGTTCTAATATCATTTAAGTGTATAACTACATGATTTTGTAGAAGAATCTCATCTAAAATACTATCTACTGCTTGATTGACCTTAGCAAGATCAATTTCTGAGCCTAACTTAATAGACTCCATAGTATTTTTTACTACTTTGATCGCTTCTAATCTTGTCTTATCAGAGATAGGCTCTGGAGCCTTTATATCTGGAAAATTATCATCCATGATATAAATTTCAGGTATATTCATCTTCTTTAATCTCTCAATATAATTAGACTTTAAAGCCATGCCTGCACCAAGTAATAATTGTCCTGATTCATTATATATTGTTTTTGCTAGTTTCATTCCTTCTTCTAATTTATCAATTGGAATCGGCTTCATATTATCCCACCATTTCCTCAATTATTCTAGCTTTATAGCTAACACCTCTATATTGATGTTACCCACTTAATCACTAGTTAATAAGATATACCAACTACAGCATTATAAAGTTCAATCACAAAATATTCCTTAAATAACTTCTTTTCATTATAACATATTTGAATCAACAATTCATTTTCAACTTTAAATTTATTATAAGTTTATGATTATAACTTGAAATATCAATATTAATAATAATAGATAATAGCTCAATTATTCAGAATAGATTCTACTTCAATCTAATTATTCTTCACCGAATTTATTATTAATAATCTCAATAATCTTAGCTAAAGCCAATTCTTCATCCTTACCATCAGCTTTGATAATAATCTCTTCCCCATAGCCAATAGCTAAAGACATAACACTTATTATACTTTTTAGATTAGCTTCTCGGTTTTCATGGATAATTTGAAGATCACAATTAAATTTATTAGCTGCATCTATTAATAATGAAGCAGGTCTTGCATGTAAGCCAGTCTTATTTTGAATAGTAATTTTTTGAGTTAACATTCTATCACCTCTTAAACTATAATTTTTTTATTATTTCTATATTCAATGAGTAAATCCCTTTTAAATTTTAATTTTCCACTGTATTAATCAATCATCTTAATCAATAAATAAGCTAACTTCTTTAGGAATTATCAGCTCATAATGAAGATTAAATTCCTTCTTATTTTAAGAGATAAGTATATTGAAAATTTAAATTAATATAGCTATCTATATTATCACTTTTTATTTATATTATTATTTCAGCTTTATAAATATGTTATTAATTTTTGACAAATTATCTTATTTTAATAAAATAATTTGATTAAATAATACAACTCTCTTATTCTCTAATTTAATAGCTATGATCAATATAAAAAAGAAAAAAAGAGTTGCTTAAGCAACTCTTCCAGTTAACTTTGATCTGCAAGTTGTTAAATAGTTATTTTGCCTATTTAGAATAAATTTATCTTTAAACTAAATTCTATAACCATGGTAATACTTGAATAATCCCTGAATATATAGGATTATATTCAATGATACTTCTACCTCTGTAGTTTTCAAATAATTTCCCACTACACTTCTGGCAATATTCTTGTGAAGAGCTATTGATCTCCCCACAATACCTACATTTTATCTTCATACTATTCCCCTCCTTGTATACTTATAAACTTATAAGGTTATATGACCTGTTATAGTATATTCAAGGAGCATTAAAATGTTCTAACCTTTTATTTCAATATCAGGAATATAGTAAACACTATAGATAAGCAAGTCTAAAGTGAAAATTAATGGGGATGTTGCGACAGTTTTTCAAATGAATAACGCAGAATTAAAAGGTCTTAAAGTAGGGTCTGGTCGCGACCAGACCCTACAAAAAGATTAACATTTTATAAAATAATGAAAGTGTCGCAATATCTCTATATAATGTCATATTTAAATCTAATTCTAAAGTTAAAGGAGATAGCAAATTAAAAAGCACCTCTGCCCAATTTGGGTAAAGGTGCTTTTTAGGCAATAATCCATATGCCATTATATCCAATTATAATTTAACTACATTAGCAGCTTGAGGTCCTCTATCTCCCTCAGTAATTTCAAATTCTACTTCTTGTCCTTCTTCTAAAGTTTTAAATCCTTCATCTTGGATAGATGAAAAATGTACAAATACATCATCTCCAGCTTCTCTTTCGATAAATCCATAACCTTTTGCTCCATCAAACCACTTAACTGTTCCTCTTTCCATAAAACTAAACTCCTCCTATTTCTTAACTATTAATTGATTTCATTATAACATACCAAGAAAATTTTAGCAAAATTCTTTTGTATATTATTACCTGTTAGCTTCATACAGATAATTTCTCTTACTAATAATATTTAAAAGTAGCCAATCTGTTCAAACCACTTAAATTATTAGATAAGAGCTATAATCATACAATACCCCTATAATCTAAATTTGGCTTACTAAGTAATTTAGCTGAGTTAATATAATACGCGTATTATGATGTTGAGTGTGAAGCTAACCGTATTCCCAATTATAGTATATCAAATTATAAAGATTTAATTCTAAAATAAAGATTTTTCTAATAATTATTTTATCGTTATTAGATTATAGTAATTAATAGCTTCTGATCTAAATCGAATATTTCCATTCAGTTTCTCTTATTAGAATTGCAACCACCTCTTCTAGATACTTCTGGTCTACTTTATCAAATCTATCTTTAATTGGGCTATCTATATCTAAAACACCTTTTATTTGATTATCAATGATGATTGGTACTACAACCTCTGAACTAGAAGCTGCATCACAGGCGATATGTCCAGGGAAATCATGAACATCTTTAACTACTAAAGTCTCTCTCTTTTCGATAGCACTACCACATACCCCTTTACCTTTAGCTATTCTAACACAAGCAGATTTTCCTTGAAATGGTCCCAATACCAACTGATCTTCTTTCCATAAATAGAAGCCTGCCCAATTGACTTCTTCCAAGTTATTATATAGTACTGCTGATATATTAGCTAAATTAGCCATTAAATCACTCTCAGCTGAGGTTAAACCTTTTACTTGCAAGATTATGTTTTGATAAATTTCTTCTTTATTCATATTTATTAGCTCCTTTTACTTGTAATTATTATTTCTTTATGCCAGTGAATTTTAATATGGATGATGATAGCTAATGGGTATATTGCGACACTTTTACTTTGCTGGTTAGGAGTTAGAGATTTAGGTAGTTAGGCAGTTCCTAAACACCTACCCACCTGTCTACCTAATAACCAAAGTGCCTTAACCTCTCTATTAACAATCACTTTTTCAAATTATATTAGTCCAAATCTATACTATTAAGGATATCTCTTAAGCTCTTTAACTCCTCTTTGCTTAAAGTAATACCCTTCCCCATCTTCTCATGGTCAGGAGCCCAATCTCTTAAATCATACTTTGGAGCTCTACCATTCCAACTGATAAGATTTAGCTCTTTAATCCATCCTTTAGGTGATTCTGAAATTTCTCCTACCTTTTCAATGATTTCATACTTTATATTTGCCATTAATATCCTCCTTATTTTCTGATTATAATTAACAAAATCCCTGCCCATTTAACTAAAAAATATATTTTTCAATAAGTAAAAGGTATCCTTTAAAGAATACCTTTTGCATTTCATTATTTTTCTATATCATTTTTATTATTCCTTCAAATTAGATGAGTTTTATTATAAAAACGAGCATATAATGGTCTACCTAACACCAATATAGATAACTTAATACCAAACTATGATCTTTCGACCATAATCAAGCAGATCATCACCTATACTGATGAGTCGTCCAACCATAGATAGTACCTACACAGCTATACCTAACCTCTCGGCTAAATACAACCATTTTAGCACTACCTATAATCTTAGCTCGACCCTATATAATCAGTTGCAATCCCATTATAATCAGAATAACCGACTATAATGAAACCTTTCCTGACCATATAGAATCTTCCCTCCGACTAGATACCAGCCAGTTTATGACCAGTATATAATCTTTGGTCGACCTATATAGACCCCCATAAAGGAGCAGATATAGATCTTAGCTGAACCATTATATACCCGCTAATATTATTTTATCCCTTCTTGAATTATTTATGTTACTAGTTATTGGCATTATTCATTACTGTGATTTAGCGATTTAATCTAAATAACTTCAGCTCTTCTCTGCCCTTACCTAAACATAAATCTGTTAATAACTGTCCACCTAAAAGAGCATATAGTATCCCATTTGAACCATATCCTAAATTAAAATAACAGTTAGGCATCTGTTCATATCCCCCTATATATGGTAGACCATCTTTGGTAGTTGCAAAGATTCCACTGAATTTATAATCTACTTCTATATCCTTAATCTCTGGAAAATATAATTTTAACTTATTAAATAAAATCTCATACTTCTGTTTAGATACAAGGTCATTATTAGAAAGATTAGACATTTTACTACTCTCTTTACCCACCCCTTCATCTTCACCCCCGAAGATAATCCGACCTTCTCCTGTTGTTCTGAGATAATTATAGGCATGCTTATTATCACGGATTATACAGGTATTATACCATCCACTAAAATCATTTACTGGCTTAGTTACGATAGTAAAAGTTCTAGAAAAAGTAGCTATCTTCTTATTAAAATACTTCTTAGCTTCATATCCAGTAGCAATTATGACTTTTTTTGCTTTGATATTAAAGTTATTGGTAGTCTGTAGCATTACATAATTTTCTTGAGGTAGAATACTATCTATTTCGGTATTTTCAAAAACAGTTAATCCCTGTTCTAAACTCTGTCTAATTAGTGCATGGGTAAATCTATAGGGATCAATCTGAGCTGCCCCCTTTCTGGAATAGATTCCTCCTTCTATTGGTAAGGTAAACCGACTCTTTGCCTGCTCTCTATCAAGAAACTCTACATCAAATTCATGCTTCTTTCTTAAATGATATTCCTTCTTTAAAGCAGAAACTTCTGATGGATTATCTGTGTAATACAGGCATTCCTTTAATTCAAAATCAGATTTATCATCTAATCTCCCTATAATTTTCTCTATATCATATACAGCTTGTTCACAGAGTTTGAAGGCATTAACAGCATTCTCCTCTCCAACCATAGCACTTAAACCATTTAAATCTGTATCAATCTCATATTGTAAGATTGAAGTTGAAGCTCTAGTACTACCATAGCCAATCCGATTTTTCTCCACTATAACGGTATTAATCCCTGCTTTTGTTAGATAATAAGCTGTAATTGCTCCCGTTATTCCACCACCTATTATCAAGACATCACACTCTATATGATTATTCAAATAGCTATATTGCTCATTAATCCTATCTACACTTGTCCAAAGCATATCCCCTGCCACTAATTTCATATTATTTCCTCCAATTTACTATAATGATCTACCATTATTATTTTTGATTTTTTCAAGGGGATTATACTAATTTTATTTATATAATAGCTAACAAAAAATAAAAGAGCATTCTTTACTGTGAAGTAAAGAATGCTCTTTGTTAAGTAATAATCTATATATTACTGCTTCCGCATAATATCCAATTATAACTTAGTTACGTTTGCTGCTTGAGGACCTCTGTCTCCCTCTACGATATCAAACTCTACAGCTTGACCTTCGTCTAGAGATTTGAATCCGTCACCTTCGATAGCTGAGAAATGTACGAATACGTCATTTCCGCCTTCTTGCTCGATAAATCCATAACCTTTTTCTGCATTAAACCATTTTACTGTACCTTTGTTCATAAAAAATAATTCCTCCTATTTATCGCCTTGTTAGGCCTTAATGACTTAATTATAGCATATAATACTAGTGTCGTCAAAGAAAATTTAGAAATAAATTAAAAAAAATCAGTTATTACCCTTTGAATAACCTTGCTACTGTCTCGACATGCCCTGTATGTGGAAACATATCTACACACTTAACCTGCTCTATCTTATATCCTGCATCTTGAAATTCCTTTAAATTTGGTGCTAGAGTTTTAGGATTACAGGAGACATAAACCATCTCCTCACAACCAAAGTTGATTATCTTAGGCAAAGCTTTAGGGTGAATTCCTGCACGAGGTGGATCAATAATAATTAGATCAGGCTTCTGCTCTAACTCATCAATCTTCTCTAACACATCCCCTGCAATAAAACGGCAATTATCCAATCCATTCAACTGAGCATTCTCTTTAGCCATCTCTACAGCTTCCTCTACTAACTCAATTCCTACTACCTCTTTGGCTTTAGCTGCTACAACCTGTCCAATAGTTCCTGTTCCACAGTATAAGTCATAAACTAATTTATCATCAGCATCGTCTAAAAATTCTTTAACTACAGAGTATAACTTCTCTGCTCCAAAGGTATTTGGCTGGAAGAAGGAGAAAGGTTTCACCTTAAACTTTAACCCTAATAACTCTTCATAGTAATAATCTCTACCATAATGAACAATTAACTTATCACATTTAACAGCATCAGAGAAGTCATCATTGATAGTCTGTAAAAATCCAACTAACTCTCCTTTATAGTCTAAATTCTGTAGCTTTTCACTTAATTCAATCATATCATGATCTATCTGTGATGTGGTTACAAGATTGATTAGAATCTCACCGGTATTCAAGCCTTTTCTGACGACTAAGTGGCGCAAATATCCTTCTCTACTTTGAACATGATACTTCTTAAAGCCTTTCTCTCTAAAGTAATCTAGAACCGCTGTTAAAATTATTCTAAAATCATTATCTATCAATAAACAATTATCTACACTGATAATATCAAAACGCCTTGCTCTAGGATGCATTCCTAATTGAAGCTCCCCATCCCGTTCTAAATCTCCAAAACTGAACTCCATCTTATTTCTGTATTCAAAGATACTAGGACTAGGCTCAATTCCTAAAAATTCATAATTCTCTATTCCATTTTGATCAAGTAGCTTCTGGACTTGTTTAGCTTTATTATCAATTTGTAATTCATACTCGATACTCTGCTGACTACATCCCCCACACTCTCCATAATGGGGGCATTTTGCTTCTATCTCCAAAGGTGAGCTCTCTAATACCTCTAATAATTTTCCTTTATAATGGTTACTTCTCTTTCTAGCAAGAAAGGTCTTAACCTTCTGTCCTGGTAAGGCATTTTTAACCCTAATCTCATGCCCATCTACATAAGCAACACCTGTATTAGGAAAGACAGTGTCCTCTATTGTGACCTCTAATACTGCTCTTTTTTTGACTTTAGCCATAGTTATTTCTCCTTTCAAACTTCTTATAAATTAATTTATATAGGATATCTCAAATAAGACTATGGAATGATATTAGGACACTTTGGTTGTGGTTTACACGCAGAATTGTTTTTTAACTCGTAGGAGGTAGATAGGTGAGGAGGTGGTTAGAAACTGTCTAACTACCTAACCCTCCAACTCCCAACCATCAAAGTAAAAAGTGTCACTTTATCTCCATTAAATTTCACTTTGTAACTGTACACTGTCAACTATCAACTGTCAACTCTTTTTATCAATGCTACACTCTCAATATGATAAGTTTGTGGGAACATATCTACAGGTTGAATCTCTACAGTCTTGTAGCCATGTTCATCTAAATACTTCAAATCCCTTGCTAAGCTACTTGGATTACAGGAGACATAAACTATTCTCTCAGGACTCATCTCTACAAAGCTCTTGAGAACATCCTCATGGCACCCCTTACGTGGTGGGTCTACTATAATTACCTCAGGGATAAAGTCTTTCTTAAGTTCGGGTAAGACCTCTCTCATCTTACCTGCTTGGAAATGACAATTCTCTATTTCATTCAACTGAGCATTCTCTTTAGCCGCTTCAATCGCCTCTTCTATAATCTCTATCCCATAAACCTCTTTAGCTTGATCTGCGACATAAAGGGTAATTGATCCCAATCCACAATAAGCATCAATTACCTTCTCCTGACCAGTTAGCCCGGCATAATCTACAGCTTGGTCATATAATACCTTAGCTTGTAAGGTATTGACTTGGAAAAAGGACAGTGGTGAGATCTTATACTTGACCTTACCTATGTAATCAAAGATATGGTCTTGACCTGCAAAAGTCTTAGTTAACTTACCTAAGACTACATTAGTTCTTTTAGGGTTGATATTATGCTGTACACTGACTAACTCAGGAATCTCAGTCATCAATCTCTCAGCCATCTCTCTTCCCTCAGGAAACTTATTATCCTTAGTTACAAAGATTAGCATAGCTTGATTGGTACAGACCCCTACTCTAATTACTAGATGCCTCATCAAACCCTCATGTGCTTTCTCATCATAAATACTTATTCCATACTCTTCAATCAAATTAATAGCCTCTCTAGATATTCGATTGATTAAAGGGTGTTGAATTCCACAATCATTGATATCAACAATATCATGGCTTCCTGGGGCATAAAAACCTGTGATCACCTTATTATCACTATCTAATCCTAAAGGAAACTGGGCTTTATTACGATAAAAGAAGGGATTGTCCATTCCTTTTACAGGATTGACCTTAATGTCTTGCAATTTCCCTATCCTCTCAATATTATCCCTGACTATCTCCCTTTTATGCTCTAATTGGGCTTGATAATTTATATGCTGAATCTGACAGCCACCACAATTTTGGCTAAAGGGGCAGGATGGAGTAATTCTATGCTCTGACTTATCAATAACCTCTAATATCTCCCCTCTCCCATAACTCTTCTTGACTTGAGTTATCTTCACTTTAACTTTCTCTTTTGGAACACCCTTAGGAACAAAGATAGCAAAACCATCAATTCTTCCGACAACATCGCCTCCATGGGCTAAACTCTCTAATTCAATAGTTACTATATCTCCAATATTTACTGGTCTTTTAGCCATTAATCTCGCTCCTTAATAAAATTATTATTATATTTTCTTGATCTTAAGCATATACATTATTAGGTCAATTAAATTTATGGTTATAAGATCATATAAACCACTAACATTGATAGCATTAGCTAAGTTTTTAGCTATGATTCTATTTTCTATATAAAAAAGAACTTACCTGCTTAAAGGAGTGATAAAATGCTCAGAAAAGAAACTATAGACAATATCGAGAAACTCATTCAAGAATTGACTTGGGAAAGAAAGAAGAGCAAAGACACTAAAGAAAAGTTTAAACTAAATGCAAGAATAGAGCAATTAAGGCTATTAAAATGTCTTCAAAACAAATAACATTGTAAAGAATTTTAGGGTTTATTTATTCTTTTGCAAATTAATTGTAGCTAAAAAACAGATAGTGTTGTAATTTATCTGTTGCTTTAAAACCTCTTCACCGTTATAATAGTATAAATACAAATAAAAGGTAAATAATAAAAAAGGGGCGATGAAATATAATCTCTAACTGGTCACCTGGATTATATGGAGCTAATGGTGAACCCACCCTATATTTCTTACTGGAAAAGGAACTTATCTTATAAAGAAGATTAGGGGGAAAAATTATGAGTAAATTATTTAAAAAGTTGTTTAAATCTAATGTAATTAAGTGTTCAGAGGTAGCAGATGAATTGATAAAACTTATTAGAGAAGAGAGCGATAAGAAGTTGGCTGTTCTAAATTTAACTAATACTAGAGAATCAGATTTTGACTTTATCTTAAACTGTAGCTATTTCTTTAGCTATTTATTAGCCACTCGTAATAACGATATAAATATAAACTCAGCAGCTATAGAAAATATCACCCACAATTTTGCTACTTACATTGTAGATTATTATATAAAACAATATAACTTAAAAGGAGATACAGATGAATACTTAAATAAGCTATACAAAGAAACAAAAGCTTTGATTAATTTCTATGAAAATAGTAATGAAAAAAGAAAACTTAACTCTATTAAAAAAGTAGCTAAAAAGCTGATAGCTCCTTTGGAAGATAATAATTCTACTAAATCAGATCTACTATCAAATTTAATCATTCATAATATGACTTTATCTCAAGACTACTTACTAAATATCTCTCGTAGATACTCACTGGCTAATTAGAAATTTTGTGTTGTATTAAAATATGTTTATATAGATAAAACTAGTAAAAAATAAATTTATAATTTTTAAAAATCTATATTTTTCGGCTAAGTAATAATAAGACCTCTGCTTAAGCAGAGGTCTTATTATTTAATTTATTATTAAGCAGTCTTTTCTAAATTCTCTTTAACCTTTTTGATAATTTCAGCAGTTATCTCTGTAGTACTAGCATTACCACCTAAATCTCCAGTTAATACCTTACCTTCAGCCAGTATCGCTGCTACAGCTTCTTCAATTGCAGAAGCTGCTTCCTTTTCCCCTAAATGGTTTAACATCATGCAAGCAGATAACAATAACGCAATAGGATTTGCCTTATTTTCTCCTGCTATATCTGGAGCTGAACCATGAACAGCCTCAAAAACAGCAAGCTCATCATTTAAATTAGCACCTGGAGTCAATCCTAAACCTCCAATTAATCCAGCACAAAGATCTGAAACAATATCACCATAAAGGTTAGGTAATACCAATACATCATAGTTTTCAGGATATTGGACTAGCTGCATACACATATTATCAACGATCTTATTATCAAATTCAATTTCAGGGTAATCTTTAGCTACCTCTTCAGCAACAGCTTTAAATAATCCATCACTTAGCTTTAAGATATTTGCTTTATGTACAGCAGTTACCTTTTTACGATTATTCTCTTTAGCATACTCAAAGGCAGCTCTAACAATTCTCTCTGAAGCTTTACGAGTAATAATCTTAATACTCTCAGCAGCATCATCACCGACCATATGCTCAATTCCTGCATATAATCCTTCTGTATTCTCTCTAAAGATAACGACGTCTAGATTTTCAAACTTAGTTGGAGCACCCTTCATAGTCTTAGCCGGTCTTAGGTTGACATATAAATCTAACTTCTGTCTAATAGCAACATTTACACTTCTAAATCCACTACCTACAGGAGTAGTAATAGGTCCTTTTAAAGCAACCTTATTCTTCTTAACTGATTCTAATACCTCTTCAGGCAAAGGTGTCCCATATTGATCCATTACACCTTCTCCAGCATTGACTATCTCCCAATTAATCTTAACACCTGTTGCTTCTATAATTTCACGAATTGATTTAGTAATCTCTGGTCCAATTCCATCACCAGGTATCAAAGTTACATCATACATTAATCCTCACTCCTCACTACTTTTATTAATTTATTGTATAAACATGCATAAACTTACTCACTTAAGATGAAATTAAATTGGCATAAACAATCCCATCATTATTATACCTACTAATCAACTATTTGTCAATTAGACCTTGCCTAGATAGCTATTCAAGTCTTAACTCCCTGTATTTGCTTGATAATCTTTAATCAAAGAGAATAGTAGACTATATAAGCTATATAGCGCCTAAAATCATATATAGTTGTCAAAAAGTTAAAAATGTGATAGTATAATAACACTATACTTAATTTGTATTTATTCTTTAGAAAGTATATTTATAATTAAAGCGACTATATAATCAGTATATATTCATAAATAATTTTCATATATGTTAGGATTAAATCTAAGAGTTTAATGAAAAAAGAAGCAGAGTAGTAAAGGAGTTGTTATTATGTTAGAGAGAATAAATGAATGTCTATGCTTTTGTAATATTACAGAAGAGAGAATAAAAAAAGAGTACTCAGAGATAATGGTTACTTTATTTGATAAGGGTTATTTCCCAGGACTTAAAGGAATACCGATTGTTGAATCCAAGATTAGTAATATTGATGGAGAAGAAGGAGTACTTACTTTTAGAGGATATCCAGCAGAAGAATTAGCAGAACACTGTAGCTATGAAGATGTCTGCTACCTCTTACTTAAAGAAGATCTACCGACTAAAGAGCAAAGAGATGAGTTAAGAGAAGAGTTTCTTTGCTACAAAGATATAGATAGAAGCATAGCTAATTCAATTGCACATATGGATAAGAATTTACATCCTATGTATATGCTCAGCATTAGTGTACTATTGCTACAAGGTAGTGACCCAACATCTTTTAACATTAAAAACCAAAAAGAGAATATACAAAGGGCTATCCGCTTAATAGCAAAGCTACCTACATTAATTGGTGTATATAGAACCAAAGACCCTAACTTTGCTCAAGGAAAAGAATTTGATTCTTTTGCTCACTATGCTTTATATTGTCTTGATGAGAAATCAGCTAAAAATAAGGACTTAGTAGATATATTTGAACAGTTATTAATTTTACACGCTGATCATACTATTAATAATAGCACCTTCTCAGTAAGGGCTGTGGGATCTTCCCATGCAAGTATCTTTGCTTCGATCTCCTCAGCTATCAATTCACTATCAGGACCACTTCATGGTGGGGCTAATGAAAAGGTGATTAGAATGTTAGAAGAGATTGGCTCACCTGAAAATGTAGAGGCTTATATTGAAAATAAGATAGCTGAGAAAGAGAAGATAATGGGTATAGGTCATCGAGTTTATAAGACCTATGATCCTCGTGGAGTCTACTTTAAAAATCAATTATTGCCTAAAATCTTCAATGAAGATAATCCTTTTGGAATAGACAAGCATTTAGATAACTTATATAAGATTGCTCAAGGCGTTGAAGAGTTTGCTCTAAATAGGTTCGGCAATAAGGGTATCTACCCAAATGTAGATTTCTGGTCAGGATTGATTCTTAAAGCAATGAATATTGAGCCAAGTTACTTCACAACTATCTTTGCTTTAGGAAGAATTATGGGCTGGGCTGCTCATTGGCTAGAGAATATCGAATCAAAAAGTGCAATATTTAGACCAAAGCAATTATATAAAGGCTTAGACCTCAGACACATAAAAACAGATAAAAGAAGATAAAAATTAATAATAAAAGGCTGTCACCTAGGTGACAGCCTTTTATTATTATCCCTCTAATTTTTCCTTTAATATCTTATTAACCATTCCTGGATTTGCTTTTCCACGAGTAGCTTTCATCGTCTGACCAATGAAGAATCCAAATACATTCTTATTACCTCCACGGTAATCCTCTAAAGCACTTTGGTTATCAGCAATAACTTGATCGATAATCTTTTCTAATTCACTGGTATCACTGATCTGTTTTAGACCCTTCTCTTCCACAATTGTATCTGGGTTTTTACCTGTAGCAAACATCTCTTCAAAAACAGTCTTAGCAATCTTACTTGAGATTGTTCCTTCATCCATTAATTTTAGCATCTGAGCTAGATCTGCTGGCTTGAATTTAACCTCTGCAATTGTAATTGACTCTTCATTTAACAGTCTTGAGAAGTCACCCATTATCCAGTTACTGATAGCTTTAGCATCATTATGCTCTTTTACAACTGCTTCAAAGAAGTCAGCCATCTCTCTATCAGCAGTAATGACCATTGCATCATATTCTGGAATACCCAACTCTTCTACATATCTCTTCTGGCGAGCATCTGGCAGTTCAGGAAGACTATCTTCAATACCATCTACCCATTCTTGCTCTACAATAACAGGTACCAAATCTGGCTCAGGGAAGTAACGATAATCATGGGCCTCTTCTTTACTTCTCATTGGAATCGTCTTTCCTGCCTCATCATCCCAAGTCAGAGTACCTTGAATAATCTCTCCACCAGATTCTAAAACCTTAATCTGACGCTTTGGCTCATACTTTAAAGCTTTCTCGATAGCTTTAAAGGAGTTCATATTCTTCAGCTCTGTTCTAGTTCCCAATTCATCAGAACCTGTAGGAGCTACAGAGATATTGACATCTGCTCTCATCGATCCTTGAGACATATCACAATCAGAAACTCCAATATACTCTAAAATACTCTTAATCTTCTTTAGATAAGCAATAGCTTGTTCTGGGGAGTGAATATCTGGTTCACTTACAATCTCAATTAATGGAGTACCTACACGGTTATAATCCACCAAACTAGAGTCAGAGCTAGCTATACCTTCACCAGCATGATTTAATTTACCTGCATCCTCCTCTAAATGGATTCGAGTAATACCAATCTTCATCTCTGTCTCATCTTCAAGCTGAATCATAACATGTCCATCTTCACAGAAGGGTAGATCAAATTGAGATATCTGATAAGCCTTTGGTAAATCAGCATAAAAGTAATTCTTACGGTCAAATTTACTAAAGGTATTGATCTCACAATTTAAAGCAAGTCCTGCTTTCACTATGTATTCTACTGCTTTCTCATTTAAAACTGGTAATGTTCCTGGTAAGCCCAAACAGATTGGACAAGTGTGATGATTTGGTTCTGCTCCAAATTCATTCTTACAACCACAGAAAATCTTTGTATCTGTATCTAATTGAACGTGGATCTCTAATCCAACGGTCATCTCATATCCGTCTAACATTTATTACACCTCCGTTATTTTAGCTGTTAGCTGTCAGCTATTAGCAATCAGCTTAAAAATAATTATTGAATTTGCTAAAAGCTAAGAACTAGAACCTAGTAGCTAATTATAAACTAGCTTGCTTCTTATGGAAATCAGTTGCTTGTTCAAAGGCATGTGCAACCTGTAAAATCTTCTCTTCTCCAAAGTGATTACCCATAATTTGTAGTCCAATCGGTAATCCATTACTGTCTAATCCACAAGGCATAGACAATGCAGGGATACCTGCTAGGTTAATTGGTATAGTACAAATATCTGATAGATACATCTCTAATGGATCCTTTTTAGCCCCTGCTTTAAAGGAGGTAGTTGGAGTTGTTGGTGAAATTAAGACATCATACTTTTCAAAGGCTTTGTCAAAGTCTTGCTTAACCAAAGTTCTTACCTTCTGAGCCTTCTTATAATAAGCATCATAGTAACCAGAACTTAAAGCATAAGTTCCTAGCATGATTCTACGCTTAACCTCATCACCAAATCCTTCTTGGCGAGTATTTTTATACATCTCAACTAACCCTTTTGCCTCTTCACTTCTTAAACCATAACGGACCCCATCATAACGGGCTAAGTTAGAACTAGCTTCTGCTGGAGCAATTAGATAATATGCAGATAGTGCATAATCAGTATGGGGTAGTGATACCTCTTCATACTCTGCACCTAACTCTTCTAGCTTCTTGATTGCAGCCCAAACCGCATCTTTAACCTCTTGGTCGATTCCATCACCAAAGTATTCACTTGGTACACCTATCTTCATTCCTGCAATATCTTGATTTAAACTTGCTGTGTAATCTGGTACTTCTCTATTGGCAGAAGTAGAATCAAATTCATCATGACCAGCAATATAATTTAAAGCGATAGCACAATCGGTTATATCCTTTGAGAATGGACCAATCTGATCTAAAGAAGAAGCAAAGGCTACCAATCCATAACGAGAGACTAGTCCATAAGTTGGCTTTAATCCTACTACACCACAGAAAGCAGCAGGTTGTCTAATAGATCCTCCTGTATCTGAACCTAAAGAGATAATAGCCTCTCCCGCAGCTACTGCAGCAGCAGAACCACCACTAGAGCCTCCTGGTACCCTTGTTAAATCCCAAGGATTTGCTGTCTTACTAAATCCAGAATTTTCAGTAGAAGACCCCATCGCAAATTCATCCATATTGGTCTTACCTACCATAATGTAATCTTCTGCTACTAATTTCTTAATCACTGTAGCATCATAAGGTGGTTTATAATTATGCAATATTTGAGAAGCACAAGTAGTCTTAACCCCCTCAGTAGACATATTGTCTTTAATTGCAATTGGGATTCCTGCTAATGGAGCAATTTCTTCTCCATTAGCTATCTTCTCATCGACCTTATCAGCCTGCTTTAAAGCATCTTCCTTTGTTAAAGTTATGTAAGCTTTTACATCTTTTTCAACTGCTTCAATTCTATTATATATAGATTCTGTAATCTCTCTAGCAGTAACCTCTTTATTCACTAACTTCTCATGTAACTGATGAGCAGTTAATTGGTAAAGTTCCATATTATTTCCCTCCTTATTTTTAGCTTCTAGCTTTTGGCTAATAGCCAGCAGCTAATTAATCTACGATTTGTGGCACTTTGAACATGCCCTCATCCTTTTGAGGAGCGTTAGCTAAAACAGCTTCTCGGTCAAGCGAAGCTCTAACCTCATCTTTTCTAAATACATTCTGAATTGGTAGAGCATGAGCCGTTGGAGCTATATCCTCAGTATCAAGCTCATTTAATTTCTCAGCATGGTCTAAAATATCACTTAACTGATGAGCAAAGAGCTCTTTCTCATCTTCACTTACCTCTAATCTTGCTAAATGGGCAACCTTCTCAACAGTTTCCTTATTGATTTTCACTTTTTTCACATCCCTTCATTATATAGTAGACAGTTTATAGTATGATAGTTAATAGCCAAAAGCCCTTTTAACTATTAACTAGACTTGATTATTTAACTAATTATTCATTATATCACAAGGCACTACTCACTTCAATATTATAGAAAATTATTAAAACTCTAATATTCAAGTTTGGAAAAAGCATTGTCTAAATTATCATTTCTCTTCTTATACTCTTTCCAAGTAATATAGATCAACAAAGAGAATATGGGTAAGATCCCTATAGCCCATAGATTTCCTTGGAATAAGTATACCCAGTAGACTCTAAATAGATTGCCTCCATCTAAAAAAGAGGTTATATTACCTTTATATTGACTGATAACAATCCCCGCTTTATCTAGTAAATTGGTATAAGTACCTGCCATTGCAGAGGCTATATATAATTTACCAATTATAATAGGAATAAATGCAATAACAGCTCTGAATAAATTCCCTCTAGTTGCCACAACAACTAAAGTTACTGCACCTATCATATTTGGTAGGTCAGCAAGGGGAATAAATCTTATCCCAGGTAATAAGACCGCAAGTATTAACGCAATTGGCATCAAAATAATCCCCGATACAATAACTGCTGGATAGCCAATTAAAACAGCCAAATCCATACCAATCCGAGCATCCTCCATACTAGGGAATTTATCGAGCAGATAATTTTTAGCCCCTGTTGATATAGGTATTAAACCCTCTCCTAAAATTCCAGCCATTCTAGGTAATATAAATACAACAGCTGCAATATTGATAGCTAAATCGGCTACTTCCTTTAAATCATAGCCAGCAATAACACCTAACCCTATTCCTAATAATAGACCAATAAACATCGGTTCACCAAAAAAGCCTAATCTTTTTTGTATATGCTCAGGGTTACCATTAATCCGATTTATTTTGGGTATCCTTTCGATTACTTTATCTGTAACTAAGGCAATTGGATAATATGCTGTCGCAGATAAAGTACTGATAGAAATTCCTTTAATACCTGAAAATTCTTCTGTAGCTTCAGCACTCCAATCTGCTAGCTTTATAGTTATGATCATACAGGTAATGCTAGAGATTATTGAGAGGGTCAGATCTTCTGACATAGCATAAACCAACTGTCCTGTAAAGAGAAAATGCCAAAAATTCCAGATATCAATATTAAAGGTATTGGTTAATTTCAACCACAACATAATTATATTGATAACAATAAAAACAACCATCAAGATCGGTGCAATCTTAAATGACCAGGCTGCTGCAGCTAAAGGAGGCCAACCTACATCTAAAACAGTCAAATCACTCCCTGTCTGCTCAACTACTTGCTCAATTACAGGAGCAATCTTAGCCACAAAATGATCTAAGGTCATAAAGATACCAATAAATCCTATACCTAAAGTCAATGCATGCTTCATCGCCTGCTTAATTGGTATCTGTATAATTAAACTGACAATAAACATAACAATAGGTAGCATAACATAAACCTCAAGATTCAAAATATAATTCATAATAGTATCGAGCATGAAATTATTCCTTTCTTCTATATAAATTTACACATTGTACTTAATAGAAATAATATTAATCAATATGAATAGTAAAACAATTTTGAGTTAACAGTTTACCGTTGACGGTTGACAGTCAAAATCAAAATCCTTCTGAAGACCATTCTTGAATAAAACCTATCTTGCTCTTTAAACTCATAGGATAGTTGAAAACTCAAATATGATTTTTTGAACTTGGTCTTAACTGTCAACGGTCAACTAATAAAAAATATCACACTAACTATTATACTACTCTTCACCTTCAACAATAGTTACTTTGTTAATGACATCACCTTGTCTAATATCATCTATTACTTCAAGACCTTCTACTACCTTGCCAAAGCAAGTATGCTTTCTATCTAAGTGCTGAGTATTCTCTCTACCATGGCAGATAAAGAATTGTGACCCGCCTGTATTTCTTCCAGCATGAGCCATCGATAATACTCCTCGATCATGATATTGATTATCTCCATCTAATTCACAATTGATAGTATATCCAGGCCCTCCTGTTCCAGTTCCCTTAGGGCACCCACCTTGAATTACAAAATTAGGGATTACTCGATGGAAGGTTAATCCATCATAAAAGCCTTCCTCAGCTAGTTTACAGAAGTTGTCTACTGTATTTGGGGCATCCTGCTCATAAAATTCAATCTTCATTGTTCCTTTCTCTGTTTCCATGATTGCTTGTCTCATTATAATTCCTCCTTATTATTTAATTAATTTCATCTATAAAATTACTCTTTATTATACTATTCCAAGAGATTTAATGTCAAAATTTAAGTAAAATAAGTAGATTTAAATTATTTACTGTTTTATACTTCCATTATTAAGATATAATATACTTACTCATATTTGATATAGCACATAGAAATCAACTACACTTCTTTTTTCAAAAAATTAAAATTTTCTATACTTAAACTCAATTTCGAGGATAAAAATAAAATTTTATTCTAAATTAATTATACTCTCTTCCTATGGCATATTCCTCTAAAATTTAATTAATTAAATTTTAGATATATAATAAACCAATTTATCTAGCTATAGCTAGATAAATTGGTTCTTAAATCAAAAACAATTTAAAAATTATATACTAATGGAATAAATATATCTCTTACATCTAAATCTTCTTTTCTGATTTTAACTTTAAAAGAATTACCTACCTTTGATACCATTCCTTTTGGTAATGATTCCTTAATAATAGTTAAAGAATGTTCACCAAGAGGAATATTTTCAAAATAGAACTCACCTCTCTTATCTGTATAGATTGTCTTTTCATTTAGTGTAAATCCAATCCATTGTAATGGTTCTTCATCTCCATCTTTTTTTCCATTAGCATTTTTATCTATAAATACCATTCCAGAAACAGAACCATTCATAGTAAGTCCATAATTGAAAGCCATATTTTCATTCTTTTTAACCCTAATTACCTTTTCTTTAGTAACAGGAGTATAATCAGCATCTAATGAATTAAAATCAAAGTTCAAAGTATATATACCTGGCATAGTAAGGTTAAAGATAAATTGACCATCTTCAAAAGTCGTCGCTCGAAGATTATCTAAAATCATATCTATTCCCGAAAGTCTCTTTTCACCTTCATCCATTTTTTTATTATTATTTTCATCTAAATAAACATGTCCCACCACAGATGAAATATGATTATTATCTTTAAATTCTTGATTGAATTTATTTCCTTTAGCAAAACCAAAAGCATGAGTTATAGAAATTTTAGCAAAATATTCAGAAATTTGGTTGACAATATCATATACTTTTCCTACACTAAATTTTATCTCTCTTTTAGACTCTAACCTCTTCTTAATATCTAATTGTATATTATCTCTTTGCCTTCTATCTAACTCTTTTGGAATAAGTCTTTCTATATCTAAAGAAACCTCACCAGCCCCATCTTCAAAGAAGCGCGTTATTCCTAAAGAATAAGACCTATAATCTAGACTATTTACCGAACTATTGTTAGTTATACCCAAATCAATAATATTATCACTATTTATATAATAATGAGTATTAAATTTCAATTCTTCTGAAGCTTTTTTAAAAGAATCAAACTTTTTTTCTCCTTCCAAACTATGTCTAATAGAACAGGATAATTTGTCATTTGGACTCAATTTGAGTTTAGATTCTGTTTGAGCCTCTACATCAATAAATCTACCTTGACTATCATATAATTTTCCACTTCCTTCAATACTATTTGTTATAACTAAAGAATCTGATATTTTCTTATAAAAATCAGTCCTCAATTTTAATTTATTATAACTTATCTCCTTATCATCAAAAGATATCTTCTTGTCAAATATACTTAATTCACCATCACCCCTAAAACCATCACTAGTTTTACTTTTACCTACAGTTAATCTATATATATCTTTAACGACTATTTTCTTGTCATCACTAAAATCTTGATCAATAGAATCTTCTTGTTCAGCTGATAGAGTTATTTTAGTTAAACTTCGCCAATTCTTTTGATGTTCAAAAGAAATTTCAGCCTTTCTATTCTTTTCCAAGTCAGTGAATAAATTAGGATAATAACAAGTAAGCAAAGAATTTACACTCCATTCAGAAGAAAAATCCCAAACACTGATTAACTTAACTCCCTTTCCTGTATTATCATAAATCTCTTCATTGACTTTATCAGGAAGGTAAAAATAAGTTCCTTCAACATATCCTGAATCTAAACAATATAGTAAAGAACTCACACCCCCCTGCTCAAAATTACTTTTATTTCCTAGTAGATACCAGTCTAAATCCATAACCATATTTTTCCCCATTCTAAAAGCTATGCCCAAATCAGAACTTGATAACAATTTTTCCCCATAATTATAATCTTCTCTTACTATAGCTTCCCAATTAACACTTATGTTTTCTGATAAAGCAATATCTTTTCTCCAACCAATCATCTTTCCTTCCCAATCATCATGATCGTCTTCTTTATATGAAGCAATTGCAAATTCAAAATTTCTAGTACCTTCTTCATAGATTTTTGGACTGGCTGCTACTCTTTTTACTCTCTCTATTTGTTCACCATTAGGCTTTTCAATTACTACCTTTAAGGTATTTATTTTATTTTTCTTTAAATAAATATGTTCAAAAGTATAAAGATTATCTGATAAGACTTTAAGGTAATTATACTTTTCTTCGTTTACATATAAAGTAACAACATCGCCTTCTTCTGCTTTTCCAGTAATAGATGTATAAGCTAAAACTCGACTCATCTTCTTATCTGAATTTCTATAATACAGTCCTCGTAAAGACTTATCACCTATGGCTTTAAAGCTATCAGATTGTGAATCTCCCAGTATAATAAATTTTTTATTTTCTTTGTAAATAGCTTTAATAAAGTCCAATTCAAATTCTTTATTATTATAAAAATCTATATTACTCTCTCCTCCTAAGGAGATTGCCCAATCTTTAATCCTTCCATGAACATTTAATTTGTTTTCATTAATAAACTTCTCTATTCCATTCTCATTTTTTCGATATTCCCATCCTGTCTCATATTGGATAGAACCTAGAGAAAAATCTGGACCTTCAATTATCTCTTGCACTTTCTCTTCCTCTTTTATAGCTTTATCCTTCTCTTCTCTTTCATTCTCTTTTAAATCATCTTCTTTTGCAAAATAATCACCTGTTAAAGTTAATTCTTGATATCTTGAATTCCAATCTAATTCTATTTCAAAAAGATATTCTAAGACCTTAGAAGAAACAAAAAAATCTCCTGCTAAAACTATTGGGGCTTCCCTTGACCACTCGTCATGCTCCAAATACTTTTTATTCTCTAAATCTATCCTTAATTCTGTTTTATTTGCTGAATTTATTACTACCAACATATTATTTTCTCGATAAAAATTTATTTTCATTTTGAAATAGGAGGTTAACATATTTAAAGGCAAAAGAATATAATCTTCTTCAGAACTTTCATCATATAGTAATAACAATTCAAAAAAAGGATCCTCACAAATTACCTTCTCATGACTAGATATTTTTAAAAGAACAATATTCGTCTCCAAATCTAAATCTTCTTTAGCATAAATAAAGAGAGAAAAAAAAGAAAAGAGAACTATTAGAAATATAATTTTTAACAAATATATTCTTTTTATAAGCAATTCCCTCCCTATCCTTTGAACTAGTTTATTTTAAATGGTATAGTATAATTAGCCTTTTTAGCTGTTCCGTGAAATTCAAAACTTAACAACATCTTGTAGCTTCCTGATTTTAAATCTTGTTTTATAGGAAAGGTAACTCCTCTTTTAAATCCTGGCAATATTACTTGCTCTGTAAATTTATTTTCATTAACTAAAGCTCCCTTTTCATCTATAATTTTATAAGAAATAATATATCTTATATGAGCATTTCCTTGATTATTTAAAGATAAAACCCCTAATTTCTTTTTCTGTCTATCTTTAGGTATATAAACCTTAGCACCTAATAATTTAAACTCAGATTTTGCAGTAGTTGGTGCCAAATAAATAGTCGTTCCTATCTGAGTAACCACATTAGCACCTGTAGTCTTTTCTATTAAACCTGTTTCTTCTTCAAAGAATACTATCCCCCTTCTCTCTATGTTTATATCCTTAGGTGCACTAATAGTGAATCTAACTACTTGAGTTTTCCCAGGCTTGAGTTTAAATCTGCGTGGGTTAAATTTAATTAGCCCATCTAAAGTCTCTGGTCTGCTTCCAGCTATAGTAGCATTAAGTCCATCATTATCATCTAAAGTCCAATCATATAGGATTGCTTTAACCTCTGTTTCTTTCTCACTTTTATTTGTAACTTTAATAGTTCCTGTTGTTCTATCACCAGGTTCTACATATAAAATAATTCTAGCCGGCTCTATATGAGTAATAGCCATTACCCTCTCACTATAAGTAAAAAAAATAAAAACAGATAAAAAAATCAAAAGAGATATTTTTAGTTTACTGTACTTCTTCATTACTACTCTCTCCTCCATTAAAATTAATCATCCAATTTTTTATAATATTTTATTCAAAAGGGGTTGATGTATAAATACATCAACCCCTCTATATAACTAAAAGTTATTTTTCAATTGATTATTTTTACATACTGACAGTTCTAAAAATTACTTTACCTACATAACTTCCATGAGTTGTAGTACGAGTATATGGAACTCTAAATTGATGATATACAGTCATTTCTGTAGTAGCAGCTATATTATCTGCAATTATAACTGGAGCAGTCGTTGCTTCATCAAAAGTTATAGTACCTCCCCAGCTAGCTCCTTCATCAAAACTACTTCTCATATCTAAAGGAAGAATTTGACCTGTGTTATCTGTAGCACTTAACCCAGTGGATTCTACTTCATATTTATAATTGTCATTTCCATAAATATCGACCTTGAACAAGTCGCAAGCTTGAATATATACATTATCACCTGGTTCTATTTCCGCATTCTTTCCATGACCTAAAGCCTTCCAATCACCATCAACAAATCCACCCATTTCATTATCGAATTCCATGTTTGTTCCATAAGAACTGCTTTTTGCAATAGCATCTGGACCAAAGCTTTGCCCTTTAAGGGATTTTGTATTACCTGCCACCTTTAGTTCAAGATAGCATGGAATATAAGCTTCAGCAGTAACTTCTATTTCTACGTTTTGATCATCATCATTTTCTTTTTTATTTGTATCTAAATGCTCTGCATCTCTGTTAATACTAGCTAAATTAATTGCTTCTCCAGAAGTCCATTCAATTCCATCAAGCTTTTCCTCTGCCATAGAATAACCAGAACCATACTCTGCCCAAAAAGCATCTTCATCAAATGCAAAAGCGGAAATACTCATAGTTAAGACAAAAAGAGTTGCTAAAGATAAAACTAATAATCTTTTCATAATTATCTTTGCCTCCTTAAAATTTTTAATTAAATGAGAGATAGAAATTGATTGGAAAAGAAATATTACCTGCTTTTATCTTTGTGAAGTTTTCAATGCTCATAGAAAAGGGCATATTAATCCAATAACCATCCCCTCTCACAGTCTCAGTTCCTATGACAATTAAGGTAGGATTTTTCTTAAAAAACGTACCATCATTATTGATAATACTATAATGATCTGAATTAGGCATAACTTGAATCTTTAATGATCTATTAGTTAAAGATTTAGCTTCAACTAATTTTGGATTAATATTGGCACAAAGCTTCCAAGGAACATTAGATGCAATCTTTATAGAGGCCCCTCCTACACTATATATCTTCTTACTATCAATTTTTACTCTATCTATTATAACCTTATCTCGTCCCTCAACTTTTGTAATTCTTAGCCATGGATTAATCTTAAATTCTACTTCTCTTTCTATAATGGTTGGATAATCCCTCCCTTTAATGTCTAGCGCTTTAATTATTAACCTAGCTTTATACCTACCAGGCAAATCTGTATTTAAAGCAGTAAAACTTAAAGGTAGAATAAAAGAGCCTAATCCATCTTTAGGTAAATCATTTAAGTCAACTTTAATTGCTTTTTTGCTTCTTAAAGAGACTCTCTGATTTTTTGTTTTTAATTTTAACCTATTAGCTGAAATACTTTCGATCCTATCAGTTCTATAAAATTTATCCTCTAAATATATTTCTAGTAATCTTATATTTTCTTCATCAATGGATAGTCTACATAGGAGATTACTAGTAATATTAGTTTTAGGAGTAAATTCTCCAAAATCTAGAGACAAATTTGCTTCAACTTTTTCAGTAAATAAAACCAATATTATAAATACTATTATAACTGAAGATATAAACTTCAATTTCTTTTCCTCATCCTTAAAAATTTTCTCACCCCCTTATCAAAAATTCAATAATTTATCTCTCTAATAAATTATAACAATTAAATCTCTATTAAATTTCTATTAGAACTCGTTTAAAACTCGTTTTTGAACTTTCTTAAAAGTTTTTTGCTTAAAAAAACAATCCTTGGAATAATTAGCCGAATTTTAAGGTAACAAACCTAAAAAAAAGAGCTCATTCATCCCCTAAGACAAACATAAGAGGATCTGAGCATTTCCTATACAAAATTATAAAATTTTCATTGTGCTTTTTCTTTAGATATTTCCTCCCATTCTATTTTTGGGTCTTCCTCAATTCTGCTCAATGAAGATATTTTAAATAACCTCTGCGAAATTACAGTATTACATTCAATAGGAGTACCATGCAAAAGAACATATATACTACAAGAATTCCATTTTGCAATAACATCTACTGATCTAAGATTTTTACTAAGCTCTACTATAAATTTTTCTAATAATTCAGAATTTAATACATTATCAAAACTTATCTTTAATATAGTAAATGGATTTCCCCCCCTAAATATTTTTTGTTTTTCTAAATTATATATTTTTCTAAAAATTTTGGGGTTACATATCATAGCTCCAAACACTAAATTATCCATATTTTCTTCTAAATTTACATCATCCTGAGCAGTTGATGTGCCCATATTATAACTAATAATTTTTTTGTACTCAGCTTCTAACCTATTATAAGATGATAAACCTAGCTCCTTCTGCAATATCTTTTTATACCTCTTATATAAAGCAACAACCTCTGAAACTCTATTTTCCCTACCCAATATCTGCATAAATAATATATACAGTTCTTCTCTATAAGGTTCTTCTTGTATACCATATTTCAAATAATTAATAGCTTTTTCATTTTGGTCCCCTTTAATAAGCATCTTAACTAATAATATAACCATATCTAACATAATTTGTCTATAATGGGTTCGTTGCATATCCATCAAATCATCATATAAACAATTTTCCATAAAATCTCCTCTATAAAGGTTAAGAGCCCAACTAAGTTCATCTATAGATTGATTTAATTCTTCCTTAGAATAGTTAGGCCAGTTCTTATTAAACTTATATTTGTCATAAATATCAGAAAATTCTCTCCAATCAAACCAATAATTTTTATTTTTATTCAAAACATAACCTTCTGGTAATTTTATTATATAGCTCTCTGAGTCATCAGAATCTAATATCTTTCGAAGTTTATAAACCGTATCGTATAATCTAGGTTTACCATACTGTTCATCACACTCTGGCCATAATTTATCTATCAATCTTTCAATACTAATGTGTTTAGGAAATTCAATTGACAGACATTTAAATAATGCCAGTGATTTTCTTTCCTTCCAATTACCTCCATCTAATCTTTTTCCTTCAATCTCTATGTAAAAGGGACCCAGAGCATATATTTTCAAATTATTTTTTAACATCAAATTTTTCTCCCTTCTTGCAATTATTTCAGTAAACATTTAGCTTATTCTTACTATAGGTTCGTGAATCTAGAATGAAATTTAACCATGACGCTATATAGAGGTATTAAGACACTTTTGTTGTTAGGTAGATAGGTGGGTAGATGGTTAGGAACTGCCTAACTACCTAACTACCTAAATTTCTAACTCCTGACCACCAAAGAAAAGGTGTCGCAATATATCCATTAAGTTTCATTTTCAATTCACGAATCTATAGGAACGAGGAATCCTCGTGAGTTCGCTCCGAGGAGCGTCAAAAACAACTAAATTAAATTTTTTTAAATAAATACTCTATCTAATTTTTTCGATACAACGCTACTGATGGTATTATATCACTCCAAATACAATTATAACGTTACAACTTTATATTAAACAACACTAATTACAATTACAACCTATTATGTAATTAAATTTCAAAATAATTTTTATGAATAATATATTAAATCAAATTTAACTCTTTATTAAAAATTCTAAGTTAATATAAATAAAGCCCCGAACTACATTATAATGTAGTTCGGGGCTTTAAGATTACCCTCCTATTAACTCTTTAAATTCTGATTCATTTAAAATAGTAACTCCTAACTCTTGAGCTTTATCATATTTAGAACCAGGATTATCACCTACCACTACATAATCTGTATTCTTACTGACCGAGCTGGTGACCCTGCCTCCTAAGCTAGTAATGGCTTCTTTGGCTTCTTTACGGGTAAATTCCTGTAGAGTACCAGTTACAACTATCTTCTTCCCTTCTAATATTTTTTTTACATTAGAAGTTTGAGACTCTAGATTGACCCCTGCTTCTCTTAACTTATCGAGTATCTTCAAGTTCTGTTCTTGTTGAAAATAGGTCACAATACTTTGAGCAATCTTGGGACCAATCTCGTTGATTTCTGACAGCTCATCTTCACTTACCTGAGTAATAGCCTCGATATCCTGATAGTTTTGGGCCAATACTTGCCCCACCCTGCTACCTACATGGCGAATTCCTAAGCCAAATAATAATTGGGCTAAGGAGTTATTCTTGCTCTTCTCTAAGGCATCAATCACATTCTGGCTGGATTTTTCACCCATTCTCTCTAAATTCATTAGCTCTTCTTTCTTTAGATAATATAAATCCCCTACATCACCTATTAATTCATTATCTAATAGTTGTTCTATCAAGGAAGGTCCTACTCCTTCAATATTCATAGCATTTCTTTGGACAAAGTGAATAATCTCTTCTTTTAATTGAGCAGGGCAGGCTCCACCAGTACAGCTGATTACAGCCTCTCCTTCTAAACGAACTGCTTCTGCTCCACAGACAGGACATTCTTTAGGAATAACAAACTTCTCTTCTTGACCTGTCCTCTTCTCTGGCAAGACTTTAACCACCTTTGGTATTATATCTCCACCCTTTTCTATAATTGCCTTGTCACCAATTCTAATATCCTTCTCATTAATATAATCTTGATTATGTAAAGTAGCCCGACTAACTACTGAGCCATCTAAGTAAATCGGCTCTAAGATAGCCGTTGGATTCAATGATCCTGTTCTTCCTACTGTAATCTCAATATCCTTGATTGTGGTCTCTTTTTGTTGAGCAGGAAACTTATAAGCAATTGCCCAACGGGGGTGTTTAGCTGTACTGCCTAACCTTTGGCGTAAAGCTAAATCATCCACTTTAATTACGATTCCATCAATCTCATAATTTAATTCATCCCTCTTTTGGGTCCAATACTGGCAATATTCAATTACCTCATCAATACTAGCACATATTCTCCATTCAGAATTTACCTTAAAATTCAATTCTTTAAGGTAAGTTAATCTTTCACTATGTAAGCTAAACTCTTCCCCCTCTAGATAAGCACTATCATAGATGAAGATATCTAAAGGACGTTTGGCTGCTATCTGAGGGTCAAGCTGGCGCAAAGTTCCTGCTGCTGCATTACGAGGGTTAGCAAACTCTTCTTGCTCAGCTTCCTTTCTATTCTGATTTAATTGAATGAATTTATCTTTAGGGAAGTAGACCTCACCTCTTACTTCTAAATCAATCTCTTTATCTAATTTTAAAGGAATACTCTTAATGGTCTTGATATTATGGGTAACATCTTCACCAATGCGACCATTACCTCTGGTAGCTCCTTGGGCTAAGCTACCACCTTCATAGACCAAAGAAGCCGATAAGCCATCTATCTTTAATTCAGCCACATATTGAATCTCTTGCTCAACATCTTTTCTTATCCTCTGCTCAAAATCTCTTAACTCTTCTTCTGAAAAGACCTTGTCCAAGCTCAATAGAGGGACTTGATGCTCTACCTTTCTAAATTCATCGATAGGCTCTCCTCCTACCCTCTGTGTCGGTGAATCAGGAGTAATTAACTCTGGATGTTCTTCCTCTAGTTTCGATAACTCTTGCATCAGCTTATCATATTCTATATCACTAATCTTAGGTTTATCTAAGACAAAGTAATAATAATCATGCTTATGTATCTTTTCACGTAATTCTTCAATTCTTTTCTTTATATCTTCCATGTGAATCCTCCCTGCTCTAAAAATCATAGCTTTTTGCTAGTAAGTAACTAAGTTTGAATTTTTAAATATGACTTTATATAGAGATATTACGACACTTTAACCTCAGTGTATAGTGTAAAGTTGATAGTGGATAGTTAAGTTCAAAACCTTAGAACATAAAGAGTTTAATGGTTTAACTATCCACTATACACTATCCCTACGAGTTTAAAGAACAAAACTCTTCGTGTAAAAACCACTATCAACTAGAACGAAAGTGTCCCATTATCTCTTTTAAGTTTCACTTTATTATATCATAATTTCTAAATAAGCATACCTCATACTATATTTTACTTAGTTATTAGTATTAAAAATCCTCTATAAATTTAATATAATAAGCTAAAAATTCAGCCAAGAAACCTTGCCAATGAGCAGCTAACTATCTGTAAGATAATGGAATTTCTTTGCAACTCCCTCTTCTTTATAGTATAATATATGATGGTCTTTTAAAATTTATAATTTAAAATTTCTTACCCAAGCCTAATTGGCCAAGGAGGTAATAGCATGAAAATAATTATTGTTGGTGGCGGTAAAAAAGGATATCAACTGGCAAAATATTGCCATAAATTTGGACATCAAGTTACAGTTATTGAATCCGATAAAAAGAAGGTTAGTAAATTAAAGAATGAATTAGAAGTTGACGTTATCTTGGGTGATGGAACTCAAAGAAAATTTCTAGAGAAGGCTAAAGCTGATGAAGCTGATACAGTTGTTGCTGTTACTAGCAATGACCAAGACAACCTAGTAATCTGCCAATTAGCTGAAAGGCAGTTTAATGTTCCAAAAACATTGACCTTGGTAAATAATCCAGGTAATGAAAAGCTCTTTGAATGGTTAGGTGTAAATCAGGTCATTAGTTCAACCTCACTGATGCTGGGACTAATTCAAGAGGAGATAGCTATTAAGGAGACCTCAAAATTATGGGCTGATAGTATTAAAGACTTGAAGATGCATTATATCCAAGTAGATGAAAACTCTCCTATTCAGGACTCAATGGTAAAGGATATTAAACTCCCTGATGAGGCTATTTTAATCACAATCCTACGAGGAGATGAAGCAATTGTTCCCCGTGGCAATACTGTAATTAAGGCTAATGATACTGTTATTGCTTTAGCAGATCCTGAAATTAAAGAGAAACTCTTAGAGATAATGGCAGGCACAGAAAAAGAAAGAGCCTGCTAATACAAAAGGAACCTTAAATTTAAGGTTCCTTTTTAATATAAAATTATTCTATGCAAAGTAATCAGATAATACAGGGATAATCTGTTTCTTTCTAGACAATACACCAGCTAGATAGACTTCATTCTCCCCAGCATCTACATCAAAGGCTCCAGCTACAATTTCCTTAGCTTCAGCATTATAAGTCAATAGAGTACCTTCAGCCATAATATCTGTTATCATCAATAACAATGCTCTATAACCTTCTGCTTCAACTAGCTCTTTAATAGCAGCTAAAATCTCTTCTTTCTTAGCAGCATCAACCTCATCTAAGCCCATAATCTCAATTTGCCCTACTGCAATCTTATCTCCAGCAAATTCATACTCCTTATAATCATTCTGTACCAACTCTTTAGCAGATAACATATTTACTACAGAACCAGCTTGGAACAACTCTTTTCCATACTCTTCAATATCTACTCCTAGCTGTTTAGCTAACTGTTTAACAATCACCTTGTCCTCTTTAGTACAAGTAGGTGACTTAAAGATTACTGTATCAGATAGAATTGCAGATAATAATAATCCAGCCATAGAATCACTGATCTCTACATTATTTTCTTTGTATAACTTAGTAACAATTGTACTTGTGCAACCTACTGGCTCATTTCTAAAATAGATTGGATTCCCAGTAGAGATACCACCAATACGGTGATGATCAACTACACCAACTATTTCGGCTTCTTCAATCCCAGGGATTGCTTGACTTAATTCATTATGGTCTACTAAAAATACTTGCTCACCTTCAGATACCCTCTCTACTAGCTTAGGTGCTTTTACACCAAACTTATCTAAAACAAACTCTGTTTCTGCATTGATCTTACCACATCTGATTGCTTCTACATCTTCCCCTAACTCTTTTCTTAAATTGGCAAGAGTAATCGCTGCACAGATAGAATCTGTATCAGGATTCTGATGCCCTACAACATAAATAGACATTTAAATTCCCCCTTTTATTTAATTAATAATTCAATTTATATAGCAACTTATCTCGCAACGAATCTCACTAATTTACGCGAATTTGAACTAGAACAATTTAAAATATTAATCTATATATAAACCGATAAAGATTTCATATTATTTATTTAAAATTTAAATATTCATAATTATTTAAGAACTTAAATTCAAAAGAAATTATTAGACGCAGACTTACGCAGACAAAAGCGGACTAAAACAAAAACAATAAAAATTTAATTAATTTAAGTCAGATTTTAGTCTGTGTCAAAAAATATGTTGACTTTAATTTGCTGTTAAGTAAATTTAAATTCTTTTTCATGTTATATATATCTAGTCTTTAATTCGTATGATTCGTGTTAATTCGCTGCAAAAAATATTTTAAACTATTTTCATTTTCTATATGATTTAAAATTATTTATGCAGTTTTTATTGTAAATTGTACATTATACATTGTCAATTATAATTTGGTCAACTTACCATATTGGGTGGCTAACTCTTTAATACCTTCATTGGGAAAAGCAATGGTTGCTTTCTCCAAGCCACTGTCCATAGCTACTGTAATTATAGTACCTTTACCCCATTTCTGATGGAGTACTCTATCCCCAGCACTAAAGTTGCCAGTTTCAACACTCTTAGTTTCCTCTTTAACTACCGCCTTTACCTTATTACCCTTCTTCCCTTCCTTTAAACCAAAGAGAGTCTTAGGAATTTCACTAATAAAGCGGGAAGGAGCATTATATTGAGATTTACCATAAACCATCCGATAGGTAGCATGGGTTAAGTACAATAATTTCTCTGCCCTTGTAATTCCTACATAACATAGCCTTCTCTCTTCTTCAATCTCTGCTTCACTATTCATAGACATACTATGAGGAAATAATCCTTCTTCCATTCCTGCCAAAAATACTATAGGAAACTCTAATCCCTTGGCACTATGTAAGGTCATCAAGACTACAGCTTCAGCATCCTTATCTAAATTATCCACATCAGCAATCAAAGCTACCTCTTCTAAATAGTCGCCTAGCTTTGCAGCTGTATCCTCTTTATTGAACTCCTTCATATCTGTTAAGAGTTCCGTAATATTTTCGATTCTACTCTCTGCTTCAAGGGTTTTTTCTAATTTAAGCTCTTCTAAATAGCCTGTCTTATCTAAGACTTTCTCTGTCAAAGCCAGCACAGATAATTCTTCTGCCTCAGCTCTAAACTGACTTATCATCTCACCAAAACTTCTCACTCTAGAAATAGCTCTTGAACCAAGGGTATCAACCTTATCAGCCTGATAAACAGCTTCCAATAAGCTGATTTCTTCTTTTAAAGCATAGTCCTGTAAGCGTCCAATAGTAGTATTACCAATCCCCCGTTTTGGTACATTAATAATCCGCTCTAAACTGATATCATCATCAGGGTTATAGATAAGTCGTAGATAAGCTAAAATATCCTTAATCTCTTTGCGGTCATAGAACTTCAATCCCCCAATTATTCTATAAGGAATCTCCTTTCTAATCAAGGCTTGCTCTAGACTTCTTGACTGGGCATTGGTACGATATAAAATCGAAAAGTCATTAAAACTATAATCATCTCTTTCCTTTAATCTACTGATCTCATTAGCTATATAATCTGCTTCTTCTTGTCCATTTGAGGCTTTATATAACTTTAAATCTTGACCTTCATCATTCTCAGTCCATAATTTCTTATCTTTTCTATCTATATTATTGCTGACAACACCAAAGGCAGCCTCTAAAATCTTTTTAGTAGAACGATAATTCTGTTCAAGCTTAATCACTTTAGTATTTGGATAATCATTTTCAAAGCTTAAAATATTACTAATATCTGCTCCTCTAAAACCATAAATCCCTTGGTCATCATCACCAACAACACAGATATTTTTATTTTTTTCTGCCAATAGATTTATCAATTTATATTGGGCGTGATTTACATCCTGATACTCGTCAACTAATATGTACTTAAAACGTTCTTGATAATGTTCTAAAACTAGAGGATACTCTTGAAATAACTCTACAGTCTTCATAATTAAATCATCAAAATCTAAAGCATTATTCTCCTTTAACTTCTTCTGATATAATTCATAGACCTGTCTAACTATCTCTTCAAAATAGTTATTACTCTCATAGTTTTTGGGTGAAATCAATTGGTTCTTAGCACTACTAATCATCCCTAATATTGCTCTAGGGTTGAACTTCTTAGTATCTATATTTAACTCTTTTAAAATATTTTTAATTAAGGTTCTTTGATCACTGCTATCAAAGATAACAAAATTCGTATTATAGCCTAGTTTATTTATCTCTCTTCTTAAAATTCGTACACAGATAGAATGGAAGGTGCTCATCCAAATTCCTTTACTATCTGTAGAAATCAGATTCTCAATTCTCTCCTTCATCTCCCCTGCTGCTTTATTAGTAAAGGTAACAGCTAAAATATTATAAGGAGAAACACCGTATTCATAAATTAAATGAGCAATCCGATGGGTCAATACTCTAGTCTTACCAGAGCCCGCCCCTGCTAAAATCAACAAAGGACCTTGGTGATGTTTAACAGCTTTCTTCTGCTCAGGGTTTAGCCCTTTTAAAGTATCCATTTAAATCCTCCTAACCGACTTAGGATGTATTATTATCATGATTAATTTACTCTAACATTATATATGAAAATTTATTCCTTGTCTAATCTAAGACGGATAAAGTAGACTAAGCTCATAAATTTAGTTAGATTTGAATATAGAATAAGAAACAATAGGGATATTGTGACACTTTCGATATTAGGTGGGTAAGTGGTTTGGTAGTGGGTCAAACCTAACTACCCAACTACCAAAGAACAAACTGTCGCATTACCTATCTATTATCTCATTTTACCCCTATCACAAATACATTAATTTAGTAAAAAACCAACCTCTCTTCATTACTAGTTATATTCAAATTTCCACTTTCATACTCTTTACAAAGGGAGTGATAAGATGAAAAAATTAATTCTTATATTAGTGTCTTTTATCTTAATCGTTGCTTTTATTATTGGGGGGACTGTCGGGACAGTCATTAAGTTTAAAGCAACAGCCCATTCAGAGGAAAAGTTCTTTCTTCCCAAAGTAACTTTAAGAGATTTAAAAGATAATAAAATCAAGTTTGATAAGATTAATAAATCTACTATATTATTATTCTGGTTACCACAATCTAAAAGCTGCCAGCAACAGTTTGAAAATCTAAAGATACTAAAGGAAGAATATAATGATAATTTGAATATATTGGCTATTAATATAGGTCAAATAGATAGAGAAGTGATGGAGAAGATAAATATAGAGCTCCAAGAAGATATCCCTATAGTAATTGATGATAAAGCTGAACTGACTGAACAGTTGCAAATTACCAATATTCCTACTCTAGTATTTTATAATCCTGCTAAGAAAGCAAAGACTATTATCGGCTTAAAAGAAGAAAAAGAGCTAAAAAAGTTAATTAAGAATTATTTTCCCACTTTAACAGTTAAATAAATCTATATAAACAAAAAAGTAAGTTGGACAGTTTGTCCAACTTACTTTTATAAGTAACCGTTTCAGAAATATTAAGCAGTTTCTTGACTTTTTTCTGACATTTCTGATAAACATTCACTACAAACAACTTTTCCTTTAAAATCTAATGTATCTCCTGCATTTCCACAGAATGTACAAGCTGGTTCGTATTTTTTGAATATAATCTTATCATCGTCTACATAAATTTCTAATGGGTCTTTAGTATCAATTCCTAAAGTTCTTCTTAATTCAATTGGGATTACCATTCTACCTAAATTATCTACTTTTCTAACAATTCCTGTTGATTTCATCAATAAATTCCTCCTTATATTTTGACAGTGGTCGACACTTAATTATCTTTAATCCCATTATACCAACTACTAAAACTGGTGTCAAGTATTTTTTGTATAAAAATAGACTTTTTTCCTCAAGATATTTAAAATTCTATTTAAGGGATAAATTACTAGTAATTTTTTGTATATTAAGCACTTTTACCCCTGTTCTTCATCTCATCTATACACTCACAACAGACGATCTTTCCTTTAAATTCTGTAGTGTTACCTGCATTTGAACAGAAAGTACATGCTGGCTCATATTTTTTGAATATAATCTTGTCATCATCTACATAAATTTCCAATGGATCTTTTGTTTCGATCCCTAAAGTCCTTCTTAGCTCAATTGGAATTACCATTCTACCTAGTTCATCTACTTTTCTAACAATTCCCGTTGACTTCATGGCTTTGCACCTCTTCTAACTTTATTTTATAATTTTTGTTGTTAAGACATTTTTCGACAAGTTCTGCAAAGAATTATATCAGAGTTTTAACATTATGTCAATAATTTTTCCAGAAATTTAAAATTAACTTAAATAATAGATAGTTTAGTTGTCTAGGCTAACAAATATAAGTAATTAAAAATTACTTATCTAATAAAAAAAGTTCTAGTGAAATTCACTAGAACTTTTCCATATCTACCTATTTAATTATCCTAATTTCTTTAATATATCCTCAGCAATTACAATTCCAGATGAGGACGCCTGCATTAAGCCACGAGTAATACCAGCACCATCACCTGCAGTATATAGATTCTTGATCTTACTCTCAAGGCTATTATTGACCTCTAATCTAGAAGAATAGAATTTAACCTCTACCCCATACAATAATGTATGTCTTGAATAGACACCAGGACAGATCTTATCTAAAGCTTGTAACATTTCATCTATTGCCTTTAAATGTCTATAAGGCAATACTAAGCTTAAATCCCCTGGAGTAGCATCCTTTAAAGTTGGCTCTACTAAACCACGACTAATCCTTTCAGCAGTTGATCTTCTTCCATTTAAGAAGTCACCTAAGCGTTGTACAATTACCCCTCCACCTAATAGATTAGCCAATTTAGCAATATCCTTACCATATGTAATTGGCTCTTTAAAAGGTTCAGTGAAGTTCTTACTAACCAATAGAGCAAAGTTAGTATTTTGAGTCTTCATAGTAGCATGACTATGACCATTTACTGTGATTAAGCCATTATTATTTTCATTAACTACATCGCCATTTGGACACATACAAAAGGTTCTGACCTTATCATCAAAAGTAGGTGAATGGTAAACAAACTTGGACTCATAAACAACATCAGTCAGTTCTTTCATTATAGCAGCTGGTAATTCAACTCTAACTCCTATATCTACAGGGTTAATTGTGGTGGTAATATTTAACCTTTGAGCTTCTTTACTTAGCCATTCTGCATTCTCTCTACCTGGTGCTACAACTACTATCTCACTTTTAAGCTCTTCATTCTTAGAAGTTTTTACCCCTATAACTCTATCATCTTGAGTTAAGATCTCTGTAACCTTAATGCCTGTTCTAATTTCAACACCATTATCTGCTAAATATTCCTTCATCTCTGCTAAGACACTCTTACTGTGTCCAGTCCCTAAATGCCTGATTTTTGATGGAATAAACTTCAGTTCAGCCATAGTAGCACGATCATGGATGTTTTGAATTATTTCGTTAGAAGGACCATATAGCTTATCTGGTGCACCAAACTCTTTATAAACTTCATCAGCATAAGCTATTAATTCAGATAATCTATCTTTACCTATATATTCATCTAAATGTCCACCAATCTCATTAGATAGGGTCAACTTGCCATCACTAAAGGCTCCTGCTCCACCCCACCCACATACAATAGAACAGTTATGACACTTAACACAGTCTGTATTTTTAGATTTCATCGGACAATCACGTTTATAAATATCTCTACCCTTTTCTAAAATAAGAATCTCTAAATCACTCTTCTTTACCAACTCTAAAGCAGTAAATATTCCAGCAGGTCCTGCTCCTACAATGATTAAATCATAGCTTTTCGACATAAAATCACCCTTTCAAATAGAGTAGAAAGTTCGTTATTTTTTAACACACAATAATAATATTAACATAAAAAATAAATATTATCAAGATAAAAACTAATAATATTTATTTTTTGTCTATTATTGTTCGTCTTATTTGAAAGGGGATGATTCTACAGCACGATTGATTAAAGAAACTAAATAAATATAAAAGGCAATTACCATTCCATAAACAAGATAATTAGAGACAAAGCCACTGATAATCAAGAAGTCATAAAGACCATGTAAAATAATGACTTGTAATAGACCAGTCCAGATTAAAGAAGGCTTTGCTTCTAATTTAGCCTTTCCTAAATAATAACCCATAATGCCTGAAAAGGAAGCATGAATTAGACTAGTAACTATAGCTCTAATAACCCCAACTTTAAATCCAAAAACATAGGTATATAATAAATTTTCTAAAGCAGCAAAGCCCAAACCAGCAGCTATTGAGTAGATAATACCATCAACTACTTCATCAAATTCATCAGAATTATAGATTGTATATCTAATTACAGCGAATTTAGCTGTCTCTTCTACCAAACCAATCACACCTATTGTTACAAGAAATAATGTCACTAGATTTGGTGGATTTGAAATTAATTTAGCAAAAGGAGCTTCTATTAATCCCACTGGAATAACAGCTAAAGCTCCATAGATAAATGCTTTTATAACTAAATTAGCAGGTTCTGGTTCATATCTATCTTTACGATAAAAGTAGTAAACCCATAATAGACCAGGTAATAATGATACAGCTAATAACCAAAAGAGATTCATCATCTACCTCCTAATTGATGTTTTTCACTTCTGTAATTACTGGATTGACTATAAAAGAGATTTGGTCATAAGGCTTGACTTGATAGTCATCTAATTCATAGAATCCATTAACTAAAATATGATACTTTTCAGGAACTTGTAAAGCTTTTTGTAAATCAACTATGCTAATATAATTTTGAACAACCATCTTAAAATAATCATATCCCTTAGAGCTGATTATTTCTATCCCAATTACCATCTTCTCACCTCATCAATTATTATATCTTAAATTATAATTACTATTCCTATTTTGATAATTAATAGTTTAATTTAGATACAAGTTATAAGCTCAAATAGTAGTATTAGTCTAAATCTTAGTCTTAAACTTAAATCTAGCCCTAATTATAAAATTAATTATAGAATAATTCAATAAATTATCAAAATCACTAATAAAGTCACTATACTTACCACTACCTCTGCTCCTAAACCTACAAAAAAGGCTTTAAAACCTACCTGCTTCATTCTAGCAAATTCAGTCCTAAATCCGACACCAGCAAAGGAGAGCATAAATGACCATTTATATAAATTCTTCATATCACCAACATTATCCTGATTAAAAAAGCCTATAGTTGCTAATAAAGACATTAATAAGAATCCAATTAGAAATTTAGGAAACCTCTCCCAAATGAACTTACCCTTATGCTTTACCTCTCCACTGACACCTTTTCTAGCATAATAAAGAGCAAACAATAAAATAATTACTCCCATTAGAGCATTTCTAGACAATTTGGTTATAGTGGCTACTTGACCTGCCTCTTCTGAAAAGGCAAAGCCTGTTGCTAAGGACTCTGCTGTATTATCAATTGCTAAACCGGACCAGAATCCAAAGGCTTGATGGGATAAATCCATCACCTGACCTAATATTGGATATAAAAATACCATTACTGCACCAAAGATTAAGATGGTAGCTATAGCTAAACTTGCTTCCTCTTCATCAGCATCAATTGCTCCCGAGGCTCCTATAATTGCTGAAACTCCACAGATGCCAATCCCAATCCCCAATAAACTCCCCAATTTATCGCTTAAGCCAAATTTTTTAGCCAGATATTTAGCTGTAGCAATAGATACTATTATCTCAACTATCACCAATAGCAATCCAATCATTCCGATCTGAAAGATACTCTGTAGCGCCAATCTAGCTCCCAATAGTACAATCCCCAGTTTCAACCAGAGCTCATAGGTCTCAATTCCTGGGACAAAGATTTTTGGTAGCTTGATTGTATTACTGATTAGCATCCCAAGTAAGATAGCAATTAATACATACTCCATATGAGGAATATAACCTGCAATTATCTTAGAAAGATAACCCACTAAAAATAAAAGAATTATCCCAGGAATCTTCTGAATAAAAGCATTATTTAAATAACTATTCTTATCCTTCTCTGCTAATTCGATATCAGACATAATTATCCCTCCCTCTACCAAGGTATATTAGTTATTAATCCAAACTTAACTAATAAGCATAAGATTAAAGCTATAATCACAGCTAACCAATCGGTACTAACCCCTATTTTCTCAAGCTCCATCCCCTGCCTCACCTCCCCTATAAAGTTATTATTATTGAATTAAAAATATGAAAAAACTTTAATTATAGCCATCCAACTTAGAATAAGATTTAAATATGACGTTATAGATAGATAAAGGGACACTTTGATTATGGTTTACACGCAGAGTTGTTTTTCAACTCGTAGGAGGTAGATAGGTAGGTAGATGGTTAGGAACTGCCTAACTACCTAACCCTCTAACTCCCAACTACCAAAGTAAAAAGTGTCGGAATATCCCCATTCAAGAACTTCACTTTAAACTTGAACATCTATATAAGCAGATAGAATTGAATTTATTATCAAGAGAGGCTAGATTTCATTAAATAATTGTATAGTAATAATTAACATATATTCTAGAATATAAATATTCTAAGGAGGAGGTTCAAATGTTAAAAAAGATTCTATATTATCTAGCTAAACCATTTCATAAAAAGACTAATCAAGATAAGAATTCTTTAAAATTGAAATTAGAAGAAGAAAAATTCCCTGAAGATATGATTTTAGAAGAGAAGTGGGACAAATTAAAAGGAGATAAATCAGATCCATTAAGTGAAAGGCAACAGAGATTTGTGATAGAATACTTAAAAGATTATGATATTAAACAGGCAGCAATTAGAGCAGGTTATTCTAAAAGAACTGCCAATGCTAATGGTACAACTCTATTATCTCTAGCTAAAATTAATAGTGCTATAAAAAAAGAGAGAAAAAAGCTAATCAAAAAATGAGCCTATAATAAGGCTCATTTTATCTTAGAATATTATCTTATTGTAGTCATTCAACTTTAGAAAAAAATAAAAATATTATCGCAATATCACCATTAAATTTAATTTTAAATTGACATATCTATAAGAATTTCAGCTAAATCATAAAACTCATCATTTAATTATTAATTTCTACTACTAAACCATCATAAGCAAGTTTAACATGATCAGGCAATTCACTATTAACCTTATTATGCTCTAAATCATGGGATAAGTGAGTAAAGTAAGCTTTAGTAACCCCCAGTTTATCTACTACATCTAAGGCTTCTTCAATATTCATATGGGTCGAATGGGTTCTATACCGTAAAGCATCTATTACCAGTAGCTCAATACCATCTAATAAGGCAAAGCTACTCTCTGGAATATAGCTACAATCAGTTAAATAAGCAAGTTTTCCTATTCTATAACCCAAAATATTTAACTTACCATGTTTAATTGGAATAGGAATAATAGTATTATCATTAAGCTGAAAGTCTCTATCAACAGTGTATAAAATCACTTCGGGGACTCCTCCCCCTATTTGGATTGGATTGAAGATATAAGAAAAAACCCTCTCTACCTCTTGAATAGTCATCTTATTACCATAACAGGGAATACTCCTTCTCTGTAAGCGATTAATCCCCCTTAGATCATCAAAACCCATTAGGTGATCAGCATGGGGATGGGTAAAGAGTACAGCATCAATCTTTCTAATATTATTCTCTAATAGCTGTAATCTAAGTTCAGGTGGAGTATCAACCAAGATAGAGGTATTAGCAATCTCTATATAGATGGAAGAACGATAACGCTTATTCTTAGAATCCTCTGAAATACATGTAGCACATTCACACCCCACCACTGGAACACCATGGGAGGTGCCAGTCCCTAAAAAAGTTATTTTCATGACTATGCCTCCAATCCAACTTTGACACTTATATAAATCTTACTATATCTAAAGTAGGTCTATGCTTTTAAAATTGACTTATTTTAAATTTTAAGAATCAAGTAAAGAAGATTACAACTCCAAGTATTAAGATAATCATTATAGCTGCAAAGATACCTATTATTAAGATATTCTGATCAATCTCCTTTAAGCCTTCCCTTTGATTTGATTCATTCTCAATGATTGTTTTATTAAATTTCACCTTCAATTCTGGATCAATGACTAAATTCCCAAAAATATTTGACTTAAACTGAACTAGAACATTATAGCGATCTAACTCTTTATTATAATTGATCTCATAGATCATTCCTATTAAATCACCATCTTCATTCTTTTCTAACATAGAAACTATACTTTTAGAAATCTCTCTATCATCATTTACCTTAACTATTAACTCATCACCTAAATTTAATTCTGTAATCTTTCTCCCCTTTACTGGTGAAATAATAGGGGTACAATTCAATTTAATATCTATATTCAACTTTCCATTATTAGTAGCCCCATCTAAAGCATCTTTATCATTATTAGACGTAGCTTCTTTGTCGGCTACACCCTCTTTTTTATTAAGTAATTGAGGATAAATAACCCTCAATTCCTCTTGATTGATCCTCTCAATAATTAAATTTAAGCTAACTGCTTCTTGTATTATATTCTCGATAGTCTCTTGAACTATTCTTTCAATCTCTTCGTTGTTATTAGCCTCAACTAAACCCGTTACATCTAAATTATCCTTAATTTCTAATCTCAAATCATTATCCTCTGTAGTAGCAGTCCTCTCCATAAATTCATCTAATTCATCCTTAAAGAAGCTGATATGGAGATTAATATCCCAAATATCCCGATCTGAGGTTAAAAGTGCACTAGCCTTAATTAGAGACTTAGATTTAATGTCTATAATTAGATTGATAAAGCCATAGTTCTTTGTCCGTCCACCATAATTAAATTTACAGTTAATCAGTAAGTAACCATCCTGTAAGCCTTGTGTTTCCACTCCATTATCCATCTCTTTATCCTCAACTTCTACATTATTCATCTCTTCTGTCATAATGCACCAGTCCTTTTTATATATTATTAACCTTTATATTCTATATAAACCTTTCAATTCCCCCTTAATATTATAAACAAAAAGAAAAACCCTAAATAAATTTAAGGTTTTTCTTTCAAATTAATTTTTTAATTGTTTAATGAATACAATAGCCCCTTAGATTTTAAAAATCCAGCCAGTTTTTTGTAAATAAGTAAGGTTAATCCAGAATTAATAAATGCCTTGATAATATTAAAAGGGATTATTCCTGGTACTAAGACCTTCAATACCTCTTGACGAGGAATCCCATAAAATATAGGGGTTAATAAGAGATTAGCAAAAGCCATAATCACAGTCATTGCTATAGAAGCTGCAAGTAGACCATAAACTGCTGTCTTTTGAGTACGATTATGATTATAAATATAACCTGCTACAAATACCAGAGTTCCTGTTGCTAAAAAATGCATAAAAGCTCCAAAAGGACCTCCCAACCCTACAAAGATAGACATTAAAATTGATAAGATTAAAGTAGCTCCTACAGCAGCCCCTGGACCATAGAGAAAAGCTATGATCAGAATCGGTAAATCACCTGCTTCATAAAGTAAGTAAGGTACTGTTGGAATAATTGGAAACTTAATAGTAATCATCAGAATCAAGGACAATGCCGATAATGCCCCAATGTTAGTCATCTTCTTCAAATCCATACTTCTTCTCTCCTTTTAGCCAAATTATTAATAACAGAAAAAGACCCCAAAGATTAAATCCTCAGGGTCTTAAATACTTTTGTATAAAATCGCTTCATCTTCTCTCATCCGGACTATACCGTCGGTACTGGAATTTCACCAGTTCAGCTTAAAAAGCTCGTGGACTATTACCACCGGTCAGGAATCTCACCCTGCCCTGAAGATAAAATTATTATTCACTTTTCCTTAGTTAATATTATATTCCAATTAGAAGAGAGTTGCAAGTAAATATTTAATTTGTAGTGACATAATAGAAAGAGATTGCGACACTTTTTACTTTAGTGTATAGTGTATAGTTGATAGTTGATAGTTAAGTTCAAACTCTTAAAAATAAGTGTTTTAACTATCAACTATCAACTCAAAAAGTGTCATAATATCCCCATTAACCGTTATTATCTATCTCAACTCTCACTACCTACTGGTACTAACACATCAAAATGCTGGAATTATATTCCCTTGATACTCTTCAATAATAAAGTCTTTTACAGCTTGAGAGTTCAAGGCTTCTGCTAGCTTTTTGATTGCAGGATTATCTTTATCCTCTGTCCTTACCGCTAGGACATTGGCATAAGGAGAACTAGCATCCTCTTTGATAATTGCATCTTCAGCTGGCTTAAGTTCTGCTTCAATTGCATAGTTAGCAGTAATTACTGCTGCATCGACATCTTTTAAAATTCTTGGTAGTTGAGCGGCTTCTAGCTCTTTAAACTCTAAATTCTTTGGATTATTTATAATATCGGCAGGAGTAGCTGTTAACTCCACATCATCAGCTAATTTAATCAGTCCTGCTCTTTCTAGTAATAATAATGCTCTTCCTTCATTGGTTGGATCACTAGGGATTGCCACTAAGCTACCTTCCACTAACTCTTCTAAACTGCTTATCTTATCAGAATATAGGGCAGTAGGTGGGATATGAACCTTAGTTACCTCTGTTAAATCTAAGCCTCTCTTCTCTTTAAAGTTATTCAGATAAGGTATGTGTTGAAAGTAATTAGCGTCAATACTACCATCAGCTAAGGCTAAATTGGGAGTGACATAATCTGTAAACTCTTTAACCTCTATTTCAATCCCTTCTTTAGCTAAAATTGGCTTAACTACATTCTCTAAGATAGCAGTATGAGGAACTGGTGTTACCCCAATTACTATCTTCTTATCAATCCTAGCCTCCTTTGTGCCACAAGCAGTCAATACTAGAACAGCAATCAATAAAGTTATAAAAACACTAATATTCTTCTTCATAGATAATTCCTCCTAAGCTTATAATCTTATAGTCTTATAATATTTTTATTGGCTACCAACTAATAGTCAGTAGCCAATAGGTTATAAGTTAATTAAAATGCAGGTACAATAGCACCTTTATATTTATCTGCAATATACTCTTTAACTTCTGGAGAATTCAATGCTTTAACCAATTTTTGTAGAGTTTCATTGTCCTTATCCTCTGTTCTAACAGCTAAAATGTTAGCATAAGGTGATTCACTACCTTCAATAATTAGTGCATCCTTTGTAGGTACTAAATCAGCTTCTAAAGCATAGTTAGTATTGATAATAGCAGCAGTAACATCCTTTAATACTCTTGGTAATTGGGCTGCTTCTAGCTCTTTAAATTCTAAATTTTTTGGATTCTCTACAATATCGACTGGAGTGGCTGTTAAACCAGCTTTATCACTTAATTTAATCAGACCTTTAGACTCTAATAATAATAATGCTCTTCCTTCATTAGTTGCATCACTAGGAATTGCAATCACTGAACCATCTTTTAGCTCTTCAAGCTTAGAAATCTTCTTTGAATAAAGCCCGATTGGCTCAACATGAACCTTAGCAATAGAGACTAAGTCTAAACCTCTCTCTTCAGCAAAGTTATTTAAATATGGGGTGTGCTGGAAGAAGTTAGCATCAATACTTCCATCTGCTAATGCCAAGTTAGGAGTAACATAATCAGTAAACTCCTTAACCTCTAAAGTAATTCCTTCCTTCTCTAATAAACCTTTAACTACATCATTTAAAATCTCAGCATGGGGTACTGGTGTAGCCCCTACCACAATCTTATCAGCCTTAACACTAGCTTCTTGACTACCTCCACAACCAACTACTAATACTCCTACCAATAATACAGCTATTAAAATAAGTAAATTTCTTTTCATCTTCTCTCCTCCTCTTTTTTATAAAAATTCAAATAATAAATAATAATGAATAAATAAAATCTTAAATATTTATATTTTTTACTCTTTATTAACTATTCTTTATTAACTGTGATCTAACCTTCTTGCTAAATAAGTACCTAAATTTTGAATAATTTGAACTATTACCACCAATAAGACAACTGTCTTAATCATCACATCAGTCTGGAAACGGTGATACCCATAACGGATTGCTATATCCCCTAAGCCACCAGCTCCAATTGCCCCTGCTATCGCTGAATAACCAATTAAACTAATAGCAGTAATCGTTAGTCCTAAAACTAAAGATGGTAGAGCTTCTGGCAATAACACCTTACTGATAATCTCCCAAGGATTTGCTCCCATTGCTTGAGCAGCCTCTATAACACCACCATCAACCTCTTTTAAAGCACCCTCTACAATCCTTCCTATAAAAGGTACAGCACCGATAGTTAATGAGACAACAGCTGCTGAAGTTCCAATCGAAGTTCCTACAATAATTCTAGTTAAGGGAATCAAAGCCACCATCAAGATAATAAAGGGAATGGAACGGGTGATATTTATAAAGGTACTTAATATCAAATTTATAGCTTTATTCTCTAAAATATTACCTTCTTCGCTGACAACCACCCCTATCCCTAAAGGAATGCCAAATAAAGATGCTAAAAGCATTGAAACTGAAACCATATATGCTGTTTGCAAGATTCCTTGCCATAAGAGCCCACTATCCTTAATTAGAAGAGAGAACACTTCCTTCATTCTCAATCACCTCCACTTTAACCTCTAATTCTTCAACTAAATAGTTAATTCCATCCTCTATTATTGATGGATTTTCACAGGTCAATTCAATAATCAATGTTCCAAAAGGTGTTCCTTGAATCTTATCTATATTACCATAAAGTATATTAGCATCAATGGCAAAGTTATGCACCAACTCTGAAACCATCGGCTTAGCTGCTGATTCACCGATAAAGGATACTTTAACTAGCCTACCTTTATCTGGATTAGCCACAGTTACTCTAGATAATAGTTCTTCTGGAACATTAGCATTGATTACCCTCTCAATAAATCTTTTAGTAACCTCTGCTTGAGGATTGGTGAAGATATCAATCACATCACCATGCTCAGCAATAGTTCCTTTATCTAAGACAGCTACCTTGGTACATATCTCTTTAATAACTTCCATTTCATGGGTTATAATCACAATAGTAATCCCTAATTTATCATTAATCTTCTTTAATAACTCTAAAATAGAGTGGGTAGTCTCTGGGTCTAAGGCTGAAGTAGCCTCATCACAGAGCAACACCTTAGGATCATTTGCCAAAGCTCTAGCAATTCCTACCCTCTGCTGCTGCCCGCCACTGAGCTGGCTAGGATAATTATTAGCCTTGTCAGCCAGACCAACCAACTCTAATAGTTCTGCTACCTTAATAGTAATCTCCCTTTTAGTCTTGCCTGCAATCTCTAGAGGAAAAGCTACATTATCAGCTACAGTTCTTGATTTAAGGAGATTGAATCTTTGGAAGATCATTCCCATCTCTTTTCTTGCTTCACGCAGCTTATAGGTACTCAATTTAGTGATATCTTGACCATCTATAATAACCTCTCCTGCTGTGGGCTCTTCTAGTAGGTTAAGGCAACGAATCAAGGTACTCTTTCCTGCACCACTTGGTCCAATTACTCCAAAGATTTCTCCCTCACCTATGTCTAGATTAATATTATCAAAAGCAACTACTTGCTTATCCTTACTCTGATAAATCTTTGTTAAATTATTGATCTTAATCATAATAGTTCCTTCTCTCCTTATTAAAAGAATTCCCCTCTTCTACCCAATAGAGAAGAGGGGCTATCAGTTCCCTGCTCTTATCTATCAGGAATTAGCACCGCCATAGAACCTAATTTTGAGTTTAAGTTTAAGCCTAAGTCTAAATAAGAATAGCCTCTTAACTTAAACTTAATCTCAAGCTCAGACTTAATATACTACCGGTTGCTGGGCTTCATCGGGCCAGTCCCTCCACCTCTCTTGATAAGAATCTATATGGTCATTAAAGTTTAAGTTAAGCTTTAATGAAAGTAACGAGTAACAAGTGATGAGTGACGAGCAATTATCAAAAACCTGCTACTTATACTTTTTCTCAGTTAAGTATCACATCCAACTTAAAAAAACTTCTTCTACAAGAGAAGAAGTTTTACCGTCTTCTCTTATCTATCAGGAATTAGCACCTTTCCCCTTGCAGGGGGGTTGCTGGGTTTCATAGGGCCGGTCCCTCCACCTCTCTCGATAAGAGTTACTTATTTAAGTTATTAGTATCATATCAATTTATTTATCATTTGTCAACAGCTTTTGAAAAATTGCTTATAGCAAATCTTTCAAAGCCTTGCTTAGCTGGTCAGGACAAGATGTTCCATTACGACACTCAATCCCTGCTAATTTATTAGCAACATGCTCAATAGTCTGCCCCTCTGCTAAAGCTGCAATGGCTGATTGGTTACCACTACAGCCTCCAATAAACTTTACCTTCTCAATAATCTTTGCATCATTAATCTTAAATCTAATCTCTCTGGCACATACTCCACTTGTTTTAAAGACTTGCATTCTAACGACCTCCTAAATTATTAACTGATTCAATTATACCAGAGAGTTAAATTATAAATCAACTACTATTGGATTTATTATAAGTTATCAAGCTAATGCACTCTCATCACCTGAATCTAAGGTAAATAAGCAAGAAGATCTAAATTTATCCTTATATGCCCTCAACTCTTCAAAATCAATCTCTTCTGGTAAGGGTATTACCTGCAAATCTGCTTTTGGCAGTTCATCATAAGCTTCAGGCTTTTTGGCAAATACATTGACATTAGGAATTCTGCCCATTTCTGCTACCAGACTTAAGTATTCTTTAGCATCTTGGCTATACTCTTGACTTTCAAGCTCTGCAATCATTCTTAGGTTTGCTTCCCAATTGAGCTTAAGCTTATAGGCTATTAATATAGCTAAATCCTGGTTATCTAGCTCCATATCAAGGTCCCACTCAGGTCCTTGATTTTCAAACCAGAGATTCACATCCTCCTCTTTACCCATACCTTTAACTGGATGCTCATCAAATAATAGCACTCCAATCTCATTTTGACGGCATATCTTAATCAGCTCTTTCATATCATCTTCACGTTTTGGATCTTCTGGCATCTGTAGTAAGATGATATTTGGTTTAAAGAAGGTACTTCCAAAGGTCTGAATCCCAGCCTTTAAATTCTCACTAAACTCTGAGACAGTAATCACTGTCCAAGAAGCAAATATCCCTTTCTTTCTAATTCCTTCAGTAAAATCTGATAGTTCATCAATTAACCTGTCCTTATCTTCCTTATCAGCAAGTCCTATTATCTTCAAAAAACCCTTTGGATAACAGATATCTTTAACAAAGCTATAGGACTTATCCAACCAAGCTGTATTTTCTATTGGTAAGAGTAGATTTGCTTTCCAAGTCCTCTCTTGATGGAGAGTTAAATCATGTACCTTTTTAGCTGCCCATTCAGCTAATGCCTCAAATAAACCACTTCTAACATCACCAAAAGGAGCATTTAAGTGACGTCTTAGTAAAAGTCCATGGATTAATAAAACAATTGCTACTGCAACTATACTAAAGGTAGGATTGATGATAAACATTGCAAAGATACATCCCAAAGCACCTACTAGCGAAACAAAATTTGGTATCCTAAACATCGGTCTAAAGCTGACCAATTGCAAACTCTGCTCAATTAGAACTACTACATTAATCATAGTATAAGTGATTAAAAAGAACATTGTAATTAATGGAGCAAGTACATTTAAATCCCTAAGCATAATTGCAGCTAAGACTATTGCTCCTGTTAAAAACAGTGCATTTCTTGGCTCTCCATTAATGGATTTTCGAGCAAACCACTCTCCTTTAGGTAAGATATTGTGATTGCCAAGAGCTTGAAGAATCCGTGGTGCTCCTACAATAGAGGAAAGGGCTGATGAAAAAGTAGCTCCCAACAATCCTATTAAAACTGCTGGTCCCCAAGCAGCTTTATCAATCATTACCGTATAGTTCTCAACAAGTTCTGAAACCGATGCCGAGCGGGCTAACCAATAAGCTAAAACAAGATAGATTACTACACTAACACCGATAGCAGTCATGGTACCTAAAGGGATATTCTTGCGAGGGTTCTTAAGCTCCCCTGACATATTAGCCCCTGCCATAATCCCTGTTGAAGCAGGAAAAAAGACTGCAAAAACTGCCCAAAAGCCTATCCCTGAAAAATCATTCTCTGGGGAACCTGGGAATTTCCCTATCCATTGAATATCAAAGTGCATAGAACCCATAAAAGCTGCTATAACTACACTCAATAATGATGCTCCTATAATTAGTAAAATTAAGTGCTGTATCTTAAAAGCAAAGTTAGCACTGATAAAGGCAATTGTAAATAGAACAAAAAAAGTAATCAAATCTATAAATATCGCTGGGTGATTAGGAAAGAGCCATTGCCACCCACTACGAAAACCAAAGATATACATTGCTACAGCCAAGGTCTGAGATAGATATAAAGGTACTCCTATACTTCCGCCAACCTCAAGACCTAAAGACTGGGAGATAACCGAAAAAGCCCCTCCAGCACCAATTCTGATGTTAGTTGTTATTGAAGAGAGGGATAAAGCAGTACAGGTAGTGATTCCAAAGGATAAAAGAATAATCCCCCAAGAACCTAATAACCCTGCATTACCTACTACCCAGCCTAGCCTTAAGAACATTATTACCCCTAAGATAGTCAGTAAGGTTGGTGTAAATACACCAGCAAAGGTACCAAATAGCTGAGATTCATCCTTCTTCCCCTTAGCTTGTTCTCCTAAGCTCTTGTTCTCATTATTTTCTACATCAACTTTAGAATTAGCCATTACCAATCCCCCTTTATTTATATTTTTTCAATTAATATTTCTCTCTGTGAAATTATTGAAATAAACCTTAATTCACCTTAGCTTCATCCTTATCTTGAAAAATAAAATACATAAGTAATCCTAATCCAATCCAAATCCCACTAGTTACCCAAGCTATTATGCTTAAATCAAACAATCTGATTGAAAGGATAAATTGCATAATAATAGCTACAATCGGTACAAAGGGAAAATAAGGCATCAGATAGCCATAATTTAATTCATTACCCTGCTCTTTACGTATTTTAAAGACAGCTAAATTTACAAACATAAAGATTAGCAAAAACATTATATCTGCTCCTGCAGCAACATCCTCTACAGGTAAAGTAGCTGCTACTAAAACTATAATAATTGACGACAATAATAAGGCTATATGGGGTGTCTTACTATTTTTAGATATTTTCGATATCTTTTTTGGTAGACTACCATTCTTACCCATTGCATATGCAACTCTAGTGGAAGAGTAAGTGGTAGCATTCAGTGCTGAGGTGCTAGATAATAAAGCTGCAACAGATACCATTATTCCACCATAGGGTAATAAATGCTTAACAGCATTGGCAAAGCCAGTTGTACCTTCTTGCTCAAACCACTTCCAGACTGCTATTTCGCCTGTCTCAACACCTATGATTGTAGCAAAAGCAATAATTACATAAATACTCACTACAATCACTAAAGAATAAAAGATAGCTTTAGGTATATTCTTCTTAGGATTAACTGTCTCTTCTCCAGCTTGAGCAATCACCTCATAACCTTCAAAAGCAATATAGGTAAAGCCCATAGTTACCAGTATCTTACCCCAACCTTTGGGTAAGAAGGGAGAAAAATTACTGAAATTATCGGGCTGTAAAAAAGCTGCTCTAATACCAGCAACTCCAATCAACCCTAAAACTGATAACTTACCTAGAGTAATATAAACACTTGTATTCCCCGTCTCAGAAGAGCCTTTATAATTAATAAATACAAAAACTAATGCTATTATCACAGCAGTAACTCTCATAAATAGATTCTGATTCAAACTAAATTTTTCAAAGAAATTTATACCTTCTAATAATAAACTCGAATATTTAGCAAAGGTAATTGCATAAAGGCTCCCAGATATAGCATGTCCAAACCATGATAACCAGCCTCCCATAAAACCAATAATTCCTCCAAAGGCTTCATTAATATAAGTATATCCACCACCAGCCTTGGGAATTGCAGAAGCTAATTCAGCATAAGTCATAGAAGAGAAGAAGGCTAGTAAACCATTGAGAATAAAAGCAATTAAAACTCCACCAGGACCTGAAACCCCTATAGCTATACCTGTAGCTACAAAAACGCCAGCCCCAATCATCATCCCTACTCCCATCATCGTTACTTGAAATAGAGTTAAATCACGGGATAATTCAGGTTGCTTGTCTGTTTCTTCAGCCATTAATTATCACCAACCTTCAAATCTAACTCATCCTCTATCTCATCTAAATTCTTTAACTCTTTTTTATTTATAATTTCAATTATATTTTTAGATTTTAATAATAGAAACCAAATTAATCCATAACCACCTATGATAATGGCTAATCCTATAATTTTATTTGTAGTCAATTTAGCCAACCTCCTTAATTAGTAATTATTATTATTACTTATTTCTATCTTATGATAATCTTTATCTAATGTCAAATTATAGGAGATTGGCTGATTATTATCTCATTATTGAATCAATAGTTTCATTATTTACTTAAATATTCCATAGCAGACTTAGCTAAGATAGCCATTCCAATAGGCAATGCCTCTTCATCAAGATTGAACTTAGGGTGATGCCAAGGATAGATCTTTCTATCAGAATTACTGACTCCTAGGTGTAAGAAGAAACCTGGTACTTCTTTGGCATAACTAGCAAAATCCTCTCCTGCCATCAAGGGATTCTTTAAGATAACTGTATTATCTGCGCCAATTAACTCCTTACTTACTTGGGTAACTAAAGCAGTTAACTGCTCATCATTCTCTAAGACTGAATGACCAAATTGATAATCGAAGGTATAACCACCACCAAAAATATCGGTAACTCCATCGATAGTCTGTTCCATCAATAAAGGTACTTTGTCTCTGACCTCTGGATTTACAGTTCTAACTGTCCCCTCTATCCTGACCTCATCAGCAATGACATTATAGCTTTCACCACCACACAGCTTACCAATAGTTAAGACAGCTGGCTCTACTGGACTGATTCTTCTACTAACTATCGACTGTAGATTCTGAACTATATCAGCAGCGATAATGATTGCATCAATAGTCTCATGGGGAGCCGCACCATGACCACCTTCACCTTTGACAGTTATCTTAAACTTGTCGGTAGCAGCCATAATAGGACCTTCTTTGATTCCTACAGTTCCCACTTCTAGCTGTGGATTGACATGAATTCCAAAGATAGCTTCTACCTTTGGCTTTTCTAATACCCCTTCTGCAATCATAGTCTCTGCACCACCAGGCATTTCAGTCTGCTCCTCATTTGGTTGGAAGATGAATTTGACGCTCCCCTCTAGTTCTTCTTTGAATTTAGTCAGTAACTTGGCTACACCTAAGACCATTGCAGTATGGGAGTCATGACCACAGGCATGCATCTTCCCTTCATTATTTGATTTGTAGTCACAATGATTCTGCTCCTTGATTGGTAGAGCATCCATGTCTGCTCTAATAGCAACTACCTTGTCTCTGTTCTTACCTTCTAAAAAGCCTACAACTCCAGTCTTGGCTACCCCTTCCTCTACCTCTAAGCCTAAAGACCTTAAGTAATCAGCTACTAGCTTTGCAGTCTCCCATTCTTCAAAGCCCAATTCAGGGTTGGCATGAATCTCTCGCCTAATCTTAATAATCTCATCCTTTATCTCTAAAGCCTCTGCTTTCATATTTATCATAAATTTACCACCTCTTTTTTCCATTATATTTACTTATAAGAAAATCGTGTTTCTAAGTCTTTAGTTTAAATTAAAATGGATTATTTATGCTAAGAGATAATAAAAAAGCTATTTGGAGAATTCTCCAAATAGCTTTTTTATTCATATACTTCTATCTAATCCTATCCTTCTAAAGATCCATCTTAACTCCCAAATAGCCTTTGACCTCTTGCCCATCAGTTGTCACTCCTAATCTAGGTACTACAGAGAGATAATTAAAGAGACCCATCTCAACTAAAAATTCGTAACCTCCAGAAAGGTCATGATTATCATCTTCTAATTCATGGGCATAATCTATAAAAACACTACCATAGATATCACCAAGGAAGATATTAGGACTCCATGAACCACTTCTAACCTCTGTTAATTTATGAATGTAGTCTACACTAAGTTGATACCCATCATCGACCTCTGCTGAATCAAAGGAACGGATGCTCTCTTCACTATCAAAATCATCATACCTTTTAGCTTTAAAGGCTAGACTACTGTTATTAAAGGTATAACGATAATTAAGTGTTGTATTAATACTATCATCAACCTTTAGATTGACCTCTGATGATAATGAAATATCCTGTCTAGGATAAGAGAAGAAGACGGCCAATTTTGGATTCGAGTCTTCATCAAAGTCTGTACTATAACCTAAGTTCAATGATGATAAACCACTTAATTTAGATGAATAAAGTGGATAGTCCAAAGACAATTCTGTACTTCTCTGATTATCCTCTTCATCATCTTCAAAGTTACTTACTGCTAAATTCAATGAATTTAATAGTTTAGTGCCAAAGGTAAAAGAAAAATCATCAAAATAATTAAGCAGATAATAATTTTGACCCAAAGCATCCTCGCCCATCAAGAATGGAAATCTTAGATAGGGCTTAAACAAGTAACTTAAACTCTTAAGTCCAGCACTTCCTCCTTTAACTTTGCCATCAAAATCTATATTTAAAGCTCTTTCTTCTTCTACTTCTGGTATGGCAACAGATTTAAAATCTAAGTTCTTTCTATAAACCCCTTCTCCATCTGCTGTTAAACTAACAAAATAATACTTATCTTGATAGGGTATTCCATCTACACTATAAGCACCTGTAGTAATTTGAGCTAACCTTTTAGATAATAAATCATAGCTATAAACCGAATGGTGATCATCATAATTGGCTGTAAAATAAATCTTATCACCTATCACCTTGATAAACTCTTCTGTATAAGGGGTCTTGATAATCGGTTCTAAAGATACTTTATCCTGCTCTAAATCTAAATAGTTAATATTCCAAGAACCGACCCTCTGCTTAGCAACTACTATAAATCTATCTCGATAAGCTCTGATTTCGCTGATAAGCTCCTCTGTTACTGCTAATTTCTCTTTACCCTTAGAGCTATAACTCCAAAGCTCTGAACCAAACTCCTCTTTATTATCCTTACTATAAATAATCTCTCCAGTAGCTAAAACTACAAAGTCCTTAAAATCATCTCTAAAAATTTTATGACTCTTACCTGTAGTTAAATCATAACTATATAAGACTCCTAAAGTACCTCTGCCAGATTGCTTTAAATTTGCAAATCCCCGCTCAAAATCAAGTAAGGAATAATATATTTTGTCCCCAACTATTTGCATCGAAGTTGCACTAGAAGAGTTCATTAATTTAAGAACCTTCTCTTGACCACTACTAGGGTCATACTCTGTCAAAGCTAAATTTCTCTTTGAATTAAAAGGTGCTGAAGTTAAACGCAGTTCTTTTAAATAATATATCTTACCATGAGCAGTGAGTAAGTTATAGATTCTTCCACTCTTATTCTCCAAGACTTGTTGACCATCTACCTGCCAACTCTGATAATTCTGCTTTGCTTCTTCTTTCCAATCTTCAAATAAGTCAGGAAAGCCTTTACCATAGACTGTCTTAGCAGAATTATCTAGAGATAAGCTAGGAAAGAAGATACCATAAGGAGCGGAGGTATCAGAACCATTTAATTTAAAATATTCAGCCAGCTTATCTTCACCATATTCTTTGCCAAGATATTCAAAGAACTCTCCACCATAAAGATACCACTGCCCCCTTGGATAATGATTATGAGGGTAAGTCGCCTCTGAAATAGATGGTAGCTTATTCTCCTTAGCCTTAGTAGCTATCAGGGCATCATAATAACCTGTATTTAGCCTACCCTCATAAGGGCTAAGCTGTGACTCTTGATAGACAGTTATCCCCTCGACCATCCACAATGGAATGAAAGGTGCTGAATTGGTAGAATAGGCATTACCAAAAAGACGAGCCAATACTCCTACTGTACCTGAAGTATTTGTCATCTGTGAAATATGGGTAAATTCATGGACACTAACACTTCTAAGCCAACTATGACCATTCTCTAGTCCACTCATCGCTGCATAGGTTGAGGGATTATTGGTATAAATATCAATCTTAGTAGTAATAGGATCAGCCATTCCATTACTCTCATTTCCCATATCCTGAAGCACTACAGTAGTCTTAAACTGAGCAGAATTACCTGTAACCTCCCTTACCTCTGATTGATATTTCTCTAAATAATAAAGTACCTCTGTCCCTTGCCATTCATAACCTTTAGGATAAAAGACAATAAAATCATCTGTCTCATAATACTTCCAATCCAAGACAGCTGCCGATACGTTAACTGTAAATCCCAATATAATAAGACAAAGGAAGATAAATAACAAGTTCCTCCTTTTTTCCATTTCAAATCCTCTCCTATCAATATTTATTATCTATTTAATTCTTTATCATCAATAAATTCCCTACTGAAATAGTAAAAATTAATTATATAAATTTAATTTAAATACGAGGCTGCGGATATTGAAACACTTTTACTTCAGTTTACAGTGTACAGTTGACGGTTAAGTTCAAAATCACCAAAGCTCTTAAGGTATAATTTATTCTTTTTACTATAAACTGTTCACTGTCAACCGTCAACTCGAAAACAGTGTCGCAATATCTCTCTAAAGCTCAATTTGAAATTATAAGCAAATTAAATAGCTTATAAGATTTTAGTAATATTTTGTTAATATTTTCTTAATACCCTCTTAATATCCTTATATTAAAATAAAATAAATACTGATTTTTAGTTTTAAAGACCTTAAATAGATTCACTAACAACTATAATCTTAAAAGGGGTGAAATTATGAAAGGAAATGAACTGATTAGTGATTTGATTAGGAAGATAAAATTAGGTATCAAATCAAAGATTAATCTACTTGTAATTCTGGTATTTATCAGCCCTCTACTTAGCCAGTTTTTGGACAAGCTCTTAGGCAATTATATCAATATCGAGTATGTTCTCCATCTACTAGAGGCTATAACCTTCTTACTGATTATATCTTTTATTACAGGAAGAAATAGAGTTGTCTTATTAAGGGTTTCAGAAGCTATGGAAGATTTGACTGCCCATAGTGAAGAACTTTCTGCTTTATCTGAAGAAGGTAATGCCAGTATCAAGACTACAAGCGAGTTAATAGACAGTATAACTGCAAGTATTAAGCAGGTTTCTGCCAGTACAGATGAGGTCAGTGCTGCTACCCAGCAGGCTAATGATAATGCTTATGTTGGTGAGGAGAAGATTACTCAGACCTTACGTAATATGATTAATATCAACAAATCTGTAGAGAAGGCTGTCAAAGTAATAGGACAATTAAACGGTACTTCTAAGGAGATTGGAGGGATAGTCCAGACTGTAGAAAATATAGCTGACCAGATCAACCTTTTAGCCCTAAATGCTTCAATTGAAGCTGCTAGAGCAGGTGACTATGGCAAAGGCTTTGCCGTAGTAGCAGAGGAGATAAGGCAATTAGCCAAAGAGACTAACCGCTCTACTCAAAATATCTCCTCTTTAATCACAGATGTTCAAGGCCAATCAAAGACCTGTTCTAATGCTATTGAAGAAGTAGAGAACCAAGCCAAAGAAGGACATGAAATTACTAAAGAAGTTGCAGATGTCTTCTTTAACCTTGAAGAATCAAGCTCAAAAGCAGCTAAGCAAACTCAAGAGATTGCCACAGCTACCAAGGATTTAGCTGACCATAGTGAAGAGATGAGAGCAGCTGCACAAGATATCCAAAATATGTCTGATGAAGTTACCCTTTCATCCCAAAACCTAGCAGCTATTGCTCAAGAATTTAGTAACCTAATAGATAGTATTCAAATTTAATTTATAAAATAGATAAGGTGGGCAAATTTGCCCACCTTATCTATTTACATAATATAAAATTATACGATCCTTCTAGCCTTAATCTATGAAGTGATGATACTTTGAGTTTAAGTTCAAGATTGAGTAAAACATAAAAACATTCTTTTTAATGTTTTTCTTAGACTTAGACTCAGACTTAATCTTAAACTCTAAAATATCTATAATAAGCTAACTATGTTTATATCGCTGTCTCTCCTCTTTCGCCAGTTCTAATTCTAACAACCTCTTCAACTGGATAAATAAATATCTTACCATCACCTATCTCACCAGTTTTGGCATTAGCAATGATAATATCTAAGATTTCTTCTACAGCCTCTTCTTTACAGACAATCTCTAACTTAACCTTAGATAAGAAATCAACCTTATACTCTGCTCCTCTGATAATCTCTTTTTTACCTTTCTGCCTTCCAAAACCTTTAGCTTCTGTTACTGTCATTCCTTTTACACCAACCTCATTTAATGCATCTTTAACTATATTTAGCCTTGATGGTTTAATTATTGCTTCTATCTTTCTCATATCTAAACTCCTCCTTAATCTCACTCTTAAATAGATATATTCTACAATCAGCAACAATTACCTTTAGAGTAGATAGAAAATGACAAATGTGAGCTTTGCGTAAGGTTGATGTAAAAATACTTGACATCAGTTGTGAGGTTGTTTATAATTATTTTATAGTTAAAATAAAATACATAAAGGGGTAATCAAAATGAATTTAAATAATTTGATCCAAAGTACTAATGTCTTATTCTTATTATTAGGAGCAATCATGATCTTTGCAATGCATGCTGGCTTTGCATTTTTAGAAGTAGGTTCTGTTAGAAGAAAGAACCAAATAAATGCTTTGGTAAAAATATTGACCGATTGGGCTGTTTCAACTGTTGTCTATTTCTTAGTAGGCTTTCCAATATCTTATGGCATCAGTTTTATTAAACCTGCTAATGAATTAATGGCTACTGATATGGGCTTTAGTTTAGTAAGGTTCTTCTTTTTATTAACCTTTGCTGCTTGTATTCCTGCTATTATCTCAGGAGGGATTGCTGAAAGGGCAAAGTTCTGGCCTCAAGTAATTGCAGGGGCAGTCTTTGCTGGAGTATTATATCCTTTCTTTGAATCATTGATCTGGGGACAGAATTCTGCAGTATTTCAAGGTTTTATCAAGTCCATTGGTGGTGCTGAGTTTAGTGATTATGCAGGATCTGTCGTTGTTCACTCCTTTGGAGGATGGCTAGCATTACCAGCAATCTTAATCTTAGGGGCAAGAAAAGGAAGATATAGTAAAACAAAAAGCAATCCCATTCCAATTAGTAATGTTCCTTTCTTGGCATTAGGAAGCTGGATTTTGGCTGTTGGTTGGTTTGGATTTAATGTAATGAGTGCTCAAAATTTAGGTGATATATCAGGCTTAGTTGCAATCAACTCTCTATTTGCTATGGTTGGTGGAATACTAGTAGCTTTAGTCATCTCTAAAAATGACCCTGTCTTTATCCATAATGGTGCTTTAGCTGGCTTGGTTGCTGTCTGTGCAGGTTCTAACTTATATCATCCATTGGCTGCCTTTGTTGTTGGAGGAATAGCATCAATTATCTTCGTTAAAGGATTTACTATAGAAACAGAAGTATTTAAGGTAGACGATGTTTTAGGTGTCTTTGTCTTACATGGTTTAGTAGGAAGCTGGGGTGGAATTGCTTCTGGAATCTTCACTCATAAAATCTTTGGAGGTCTAGGAGGCTTAAGCTTCATCTCTCAATTATTAGGAACCTTCTCTGCAATTGCTGTAGCTTTAGTAGGAGGATCTTTAGTTTATCTCGTTATCGACAAGACTTTTGGCTTTAGAATGTCTGCTTCTGATGAGGAATTAGGTTCAGATTTATCAACTCACTCCTTAGAAGCTTACCCTGAAGAGAGCTTAGGAGTAATGAATTCTTTAGATACTTATCAAGAGAATAATTTAAATGTAGTATAGATTAATTTATAAGAGAAGATAACCAAGGTCGTCCTTTTCTGGTATCAAAATGCTTATTGCTTAAGATAACTCAGAAAGGGCGACTTTACTATAATATAATTAATCATATGGAGGAGAATATAATGATCAAAATAATAGCATCAGACAACCGCTATACAGTTAAACGTGATTGGATTGAATGTAAGTTGAGCTTTTCTTTTAAAGAAGATAAGGAAAATAGTCAAGGATTTGGTGTATTAAAGGCTTTTAATGATGATGTCATTAAAGCAGGTGAAGGTTTTACTAGACATCCTCACACTAATATGGAGATCGTTAGCTATGTAATAGATGGACAGTTGGGGCATGAAGATAGCCTTGGAAATGTTGGCTTAGTAAATGCTGGCGGAGTACAGCGAATAACAGCTGGTAGTGGTGTTGAACATACAGAGCACAACCACTCTGAAGATGAAGAAGTTCACTTTTTACAGCTCTGGTTTGAATCTAAAGATAAAGATGTAGCACCTAGCTGGGAAGAGAAAGACTTTAGTAAAAAAGAGCAACTAAATAAGCTACTTCCTATCGTCTCAGGTCATAATCAAGAAGGTACTTTAAGTATCAATCAGGATGTTGATATTTATCTGGCTACCTTAGAAGCTAATAATGAATTATCTTATAGCTTAAAAAATAAGCGTAAAGTCTATTTATTTGTTATTGAAGGTTCTTTAGAATTAAATGATAGCTACGATTTAGCTAAAGGAGATTCTGCCCAAATAGAAGATACTTCTCAAATAACTTTAGCTACAAATGATAAAACAGAAATCATCTTAATAGATTTAATTTAATAATTATAACTTAAATAAGTCTCTAGCTTTTAGCTAAAGACTTATTTTTTGCCTAATACTTATTAAATTAAATCTAAATTAAAAATCTCTATTTCTCTAATTTCAAGATAAAATAATTTTAACTTCAGAATATAGTTAGCTTATATATTCTATGTATTATAATGAGAATGTTTCAGGTTCACTAGTAAAAGAACAAATAGTAGCTGTTCCTTTGCTGAAGTATAACACTGCAAAAATTCCATCATCAACGCTGTACATCTGCTTTAGAGTTGGAATAGTTTGCAATGCAAATTCCTTTACCTCACGTCTATCATCATTTACAACTTTTCCAGTAATACGAATCCATTGTTGATTTTTATCCATAGCAGAGATTTCAACCTTAGGATTTTCTAACATTTGCTCAAAACATTTTTTTGTATTATTTGTAGCAATGTATAATTTTCCTTCATATTCAAAGGCAGCCCCAAAGGGTCTAACTCTAGGTTGATCCCCTTCAGTAGTTGCTAAATAAAAAGTACCACTTTCTTTTAAGAAATCTAATGCTTTTTTCATTTCTCATTCCTCCATTTTTATTAGATATTTATAACAACTTGGATATCAAAGTATTTGGAAAAATAATATTTAATTTGATATCCAAGTATTATATTAAAAAATTATTTGAAGTTACTATAAATTTTATTTAGTAATTTTAAAAACAACTCTTTTTCTTCTTCTTTAATTCCTTGATATTCCATCTGGTAGAGTTTTTTAGATATTCTATCAAAATCATCTTTCAATCCTTGACCTTTTTTGGTCAGAAAGATAATACTAGATCTTCTATCTTCAGGATTTTCTTTTTCATCTAAATATCCTAATTTCATTAATTTTCTAACTAGAGTAGTTACTGTAGAACGATCACGATTAATTTTATTAGCAATCTCAGTCATCGTTAATTCATTATTTTTAAATAAAACAAAGAAGATATCACCATGGGAAGGAGCTATATTTTCTAATCCAATCTTCTTTAATTCCTTTAATAAGAAATTATTGGCTTCTTGTCTAATAAGATTAATCAGTTTAATGCTATTATCTGTATTCATAGGTATTAGTCCTTTCTTTAGATGAGCTAATTCTTCATCCTAATTTCATTATACTTGGATGTCCAAGTAATATCAAGTAAAATTATTAAACTTTTTCTGCAACGAATTAAGGATTAAAGTAATTTTTTAAATTCACCTTACTTTAAATTCGCAAAATTCGTTGCTAATAAATTATATCTATATATTTTTTTAGATTTTTTCACTCATCACTTCTTACTCGTTACTAATTTAATATCTAATTATACTTTTTCATTAGACCTTCCAAGACAATCTTAGCATACTCTTTAGCTCCAAATAAGGACAAATCTTTATAATTACCACATTGAATAGGGTTTGCTGCTGGAATTTCCTCAGCCTCTAAGACCTTCTTAAGCCCATTAATCCAAGCAACAGCTACCTCCGCTTCACTTCTTTCTCCTACTAAGATTAGATAAAATCCTGTTCTACAGCCCATTGGTGATAAGTCTACTACATCATCTAACTCTTCTCTGATAAAGCCTGCTAATAGATGTTCTAAGCCATGAAGAGCAGCTGTTGGCATTGCCTCTTGATTAGGCTGGAGAAACCTTAAATCAAATTTAGTGATAATATCACCCTTAGGTGTTTCAATAGTACCAGCCTTTCTAGCAAAGGGTGCGCTGACCTTAGTATGATCCATTGTAAAGCTCTCTACAACTACTTTTTTCATTTAAAATCCCCCTTTATTGATTTAGTTTAAGGTTAAGTCCAAGTCTAAGTAAAACATTGAAACCGTATTTTTATGGTTTACTTAATCTTGACCTCAAAAAGATAATATAGTATCTATCTCTCATATCCTTTAGCTATTAGCAAGATATAGATTCGTGAATCTAGAATGAAATTTAACTATGAAGCTATATAGGGATATTAGGACACTTTTTACTTTGGTAGTTGGAAGTTAGAGGGTTAGGTAGTCAGGTCTTCCTAACCCCTACCCAGCTACCTCCTAAATATCGCTTTTTCTCTATTAAGTTTCATTTTGAATTCACATACCTATATTATAACAAATAAGCACACCATAGAACATGATATGCTTACAAATTTGAATTAAATAATAATTTATTCTGGATATTAAATTCTTCTATACTACCATCTAATTTCTTTAGCTTCCATACTATTTTATCACCAAAATCCTGTGCCTGCAAGGTAGACCCTCTCCCCCCAACCTCTGCTGGCAGATACATGGCAATGGCTTGCCTTGGACATTCCTTGACACAAGCAGCACAGTCCCAGCATTCCCGTTTATCCCTGATCTTAGCTTGATTATCTTCATTTTTGTATAATAAATTGCCAGGACAGACTGCCATACAACGAGACTCTTTACAACTCCCACAGCCATTACATAAGTTCTTATCAATTTTGACTGCCATCTAAATCACCTAACCTTATATGTTCTCTTTCGATGATTTCAATCTGATCAAGCTCTTGGTTATACTTAGAATTGACAAATTTAAACCAATTTTCATCATCCTTCTTAGGATAATCAACCCTCTCCTGATAACATCTCCAGCGGGTCTCTTTTCTATATAATAAGTGCTCTACAAGCACTCTAGCCACATCTACTCGATCAATAACCTCATGTAAATTCATCAGCTGATGGACATCTTCCGCCTTTGCTCTAGTTAAATCTTCCTTTAGCCTTCTAAGCTCTTTTCTAGCCATAATTAATTTGCCTTCATCTAAACGGTAATTAGTACTAATACCTCCAGCATATTCATCCATAACCTTCTGTAATCGCTCTTCAAGATCCTCTGGAAGAAAGCCTTCCTCCTTTTCCAAAGGAGAGAATACTCTATCAAACTCTTTGTTGATAAGGTTATTAGAGAGATCTACAAAATCTCTACCTCTAATATAATCCAAAGCATCAAGCCCTGCTATCTCACCTTCAACCATAGCTCCAGTAACGTACTTTTTAGGTGCTCCTCCAGCCACATCACCAGCTGCATATAACCCTGCTATGGTACTTCTTCTCTTGCTATCAACCCAATAGCCTGATTGAGAATGACCACCTACGATATAAGGTTCTGTTCCATATATCTCTACTGGACTTTGATTAGGCTCTATCTCTCCATCAGCCCACTTTAAGACAATTCCTGGAGACATATTTAAATAGGCTCGCTTTAAACGATGATTGCTCTCATCACTTAAATGAGTCACATCTAAGTAACAAGGCCCTCTCCCCTCTTTATTCTCCTCTAAAGTAGCATGTAATCTATAGGGAGTAGAATTCTTCTTATATTCTTCTTGATATTCTATACCTTCCCCATTAACCTGCTTTGCCTTAAAGCTTTGTGCCAAAACCCCTGTAGGAGAGATGGTATCCTTGGTCCTTAAAGCAATAAATCTCATTTCAAAGGTTGTCATCTCTGCTCCAGCCCGAATCCCCATAGCATAGCCAGCACCAGTATTAAAGGGAGAATACCACATCTTATGGCGAGCTGAACCTGGATTATTAGGCTTATAAATCCCTGCTGCCCCTCCTGTAGCACAGATAACAGCCTTAGCCTGAATTACATAGAACTTATTCTCTCTAACAGAAAAACCAAAGGCTCCTCTAACTTGATCATCTACTACTATATAATTGCTAATATTGACCCTATTTAAAACCTCTACTCCACTCTCTTCAACAGCTTTAGCCATAATCGGCTTAATATGTTCACCGTTAATCTTGACACTTCGCTTACCCTTGGCTACATAATTACCTACTTCATCCTTTAAGAAGGGTAAACCCCACTTTTCAAGCCAATGGGTTGCTTTGTTCAATCCTTGAGCCAGAGTATAAACCAGATCATCCCTGACTAAACCTTCTGAATCCTTCTTGACATAATCTAAAAAATCCTTGGGAGTTACTCCAGGATTGAGATAGGCATTAATTGCACTAATTCCTGCAGCTAGACAACCACTGCGCTTGATATGGGCTTTATCAACTATTAGGACATCAGCCTTAGGGTCCTCTTCTTTGATTCTAGCCCCTGCATAACAGCCAGCAGCGCCACCACCAATAATTAAAATATCAGTCTTTAAATTAACAATTTCGATATTATTCATTTTCACCACCCTTTTAAGTGCAATAATTAGTGAGCAGTAAATAGTAATGAGTACGTAAATAAGAATATTAAATTAATACGTTGTGCTAGTTAAATTTCAATATATAAATTATCAGTTAATGGGTATATTGCGACACCTTTTCTTTGGTGGTCAGGAGTTAGAAATTTAGGTAGTTAGGTAGTTAGGCAGTTCCTAACCATCTCCCCACCTATCTACCTAACAACAAAAGTGTCGCTTTATCTCTATATTAGGTTAATTTTTCTACTATCACAAAGAATTAAATTACTCACTAACAACTTCTCGTCACTCATCACTAGTCACTTGTCACTGTACTTATTTCGCCATTCCCTTAATCAATACATCCGCTACCTCTGGTCTAGTCATCTGCTTTGGAGGTCTCTGTCCATCTCTTAATAAGCCACGTACTTTAGTACCACTTAAGAAGATGTGGTCTTCTTGACCATGAGGACATGTCTTAGCAGTAGCCATGCTCTCACACTCCTTACAATAAAAAGCATGGTCAAAGCGTAATGGTTCAATACCTATCTCTTCAGGTTTAAAGTTATCGAACATCTCTTGGGCTTCATAAGTACCATAATAATCTCCAACACCTGCATGGTCACGACCAACGATAAAGTGGGTACAACCATAATTCTTACGACATAAAGCATGAAATACTGCCTCTCTTGGTCCTGCATATCTCATTGCCGCTGGAAATACTGCCAAACCTGTTCTATTTTGAGGATAGATCTTATTCATTACTACTTCATAGCTCTCAACTCGATACTCTACTGGTACGTCTGTCCCCTTAGTCTCACCTACTAATGGTGTTAATAATAACCCATCACAGATCTCTAAAGCACACTTTTGAATATATTCATGGGCTCTATGTATAGGATTTCTAGTCTGGAAGCCTACTACCCGATTCCATCCCTTCTCTTTAATTAACTCTCTAACATCCTTTGGATCCAACCTATACTCATTAAATAGCTTATGCTCAATTCTTCTTAATAATGAGATTTTACCACCTAATAAGACCTCACCACGTTCATAAACCTTTACTACACCTGGATGCTCAGTCTCTGTAGTCTTATATACTAGCTGAGCTTCCTGCTCTTGATCGTACTCATATTTATCAGCCAAATGTAAAATCGCATATACAGTACCCTCACTATCAGTTAAAGCCACATCTTGATCTACCTCTAAACTCTCTGCCTTAGCTTGACTAACTCCCAATACCACTGGAATAGTCCAAGGTAAGCCATTACTTAAGTACATATCTTCAACAACCTTAGTATAATCATCTTCAGTCATAAATCCTTCTAAAGGGCTATAAAGTCCAATAGCTATATTTTCAGCCTCAGTCAAATCTCTTAAGCTCAACTTCAACTGAGGCATTTTAGCTGCCTTCTCTAGTAATTCTTCACGCTCTTCTCCTTCTAGTACTCTATTAACCAACTTTCCACCATGGGCTTCAATTAACATTATAACAACTCCCTTATTATCTCTTTTATCGTTATATTTTTTTAATATAAAACACACTTATACTGCCTAATAAAATAATTCACATTACCTTTAGCTCTTTTTTTACTGCTCATTACTCACTGCTTTTCCGTTGCTAATTTGCCATCATAATATATCCTATAAGATATATCTAAACCTTCTAAAAAATCATCAATCTCATATGCTAGTACATCTTTAGAGATAAATTGATCACGAGTATAGTTGATTATCAACTGACTAAATTCTCCTTGCTGTAAATCTTGCTTTAAATTAGGTAGGGCTGTTTTAGCTATCTGTTCTACTTTAACTTGATACCCTTCCTCCATTCCCTTTGCAGAGATGGATTTTAGAGTCTCAACCCCTCTTTTCTTATATTCCTTTAGGATGATCTCCTTTACATCTTCAGTTACCTTCTCTCCTAAAAAACCTATCTGAGAAATTAGCTTTGGTAATGATGCAGGAAGCTCTTCTTCTAATACTGCTATCACCTGTAATTGATTCTCCTTAGTCAATAATTTAAAAGAATCTTCAATAACCTTATCTAAAGAAGCGAAACTGAATAATAATAACATTATTTTTTCCATTAAGATATCAACACCACCTGATAATTCAAGTTTACAATTAACATATCTATCATATTAAAATCTTTAATCCTATCAGTGGCCAATAAAATTTAGCAACTAACATATACGCTAGCCAAGAGATCAGCATTAATATCAGACCAAATTTAACTACATCGCTAATTCTATAATATCCTGAAGAGTAGGCAATAGCATTAGGGGGTGAGCCCATCGGCAAAGAGAAGGCCAAACCTCCTGGCAGAGCAACAGATAAGGTAATAATAATCGGATTGATCTGATAGATATCGCCTATACTATAGGCTAAAGGCAGAACAATCGCCACTGCCGCTGCGTTGCTAATCCCTTCAGTAAGTAACATAGTGAAGATGGCTAAAAATATCAGAAAGATAAAGGGCGATAGATTCAGATGGACAAACACAGCCTCAGATAGCCAATTGGTAGCACCTGTCCTTACCAAAGAGGTGGCTACTGCAATTGCTCCACCATACATTAAAATCACACCCCAATTGACATATTCCTCAATATCATGCCACTCTACTACCTGAATAGCAAAGGTCAATACAGCACCCAAGATAGAGGTAATAGCTATATCAATTATAGAAGATAAGAATAGCCAACTAAAGAGCACAGCTATTAAAACTAACATCAGCTTCTTTTCCTTGCTAGACATTGCCCCTCTGCTAGTTATCTCTGCTTCTAAGGTCTCTCTTGCCAACTCTATACTATCTATATCTATCTTTACAAGCTTAGCAATTATAAAATAAGTCACTAATAAAATTAAAGTAGGAATTGGCCAAGAATACTTAATCCATTCAAAAAAACCAATGGAAATATCATAGTTCTTCTCAAGCAAACCCACTGCTAATAAGTTTCGTGCTCCCCCTAAAAAAGTCGTTATTCCACCAATAATTGCCCCCCACGCCATAGATAAGAATAATAGCTTCCCGTAATTACTCTCTAAAGGCTTTAACTCTAGACTAGTAGCCACCTCTAAGATAATCGGTAATAATAAAGCGGCTACTGCATGCTCTGGCATGATGCAGGACAATAAAGCAGAGGTTAATAATATTCCTAACAGTAATTTTCGAGGGCTTTGACCAAATTTCTTTAAAATGCTAAAGGCAATTCTAGAGCCTAAACCAGTTTGATAAATCCCAGCTGCTAAAATCAAAGCTCCCAGAATAAAGAAGATAGCTTTATTTCCAAAAAGGGCAAAGGCCTCATCCAACTCTAAGATACCCAATAGTGGAATCAAAATTATTCCTAACAAACTGGTAATTGCTAAAGGAATAGCATTACTAATCCATAGACTCAAACAGAGTATAAACAGAGCAATAGAACTCTTGGCAGCTACAGTTAATCCTTCAGGTTGTGGCAATAATAACACCGATAAAAATAGTATGATTCCACCAATAATAATAAAATCTTTAAGCCTTTTAAACATCGCCATCACCCTTACCGTTAATTTAGTTTACAGTCTACAGTGGTCTACCCGAAGAGTCTTATACTTTAGACTCATAGGGATGGTTGACAGTTCAAAACAAAAATCATCAAATCACATATGATATAAGTCTTTTTTATTATTTTAACTGTCAACTATACACCGTACACTGTCAACTGCTCTTTATCCTATTGCCTGTAATTTCTTCTTAATTATCCCCTGTCTCTTATCAATCGACTCTAATACCTTTGCTACTGCCTCTTCTACCGATAATTCAACAGTATCTAAGACCAAATCAGCATCCTCTGGAACTTCATAAGGAGCAGAGATTCCAGTAAAGTTCTTGATCTCTCCACTCTTAGCCTTCTCATATAAGCCTTTTGGATCACGTTCTGCACAGGTCTCTACATCAGCTTTAACATAAACCTCAATAAAGTTATCTTTGCCTGCTCTCTGTCGAGCAAAATCTCTTATCTTCTGATATGGAGAGATAAAAGAAGCCAAAGTAATTAACCCTGCATCCTTAAATAATGCTGCCACTTCAGCAATTCTGCGGATATTCTCATTTCTATCCTCAGCAGTAAATCCTAAATCTGAGTTCAAGCCATGGCGCACATTATCACCATCTAAACGATAAACAGCCTTACCTAATTTAATCAATTCTTTTTCGACCTCTACAGCAATAGTAGATTTACCAGCCCCAGAAAGTCCAGTAAACCAAATAACTAAACCCTCTTGATCTAAATTCTCACACCTATCTTGATAACTTACCTTTCCTTCATGCCAAACTATATTCTTATTAGTCGATTCCTCCATACTCAAACTCCTCCCTAATTTATTAGTTTACAGTTGACGGTTGATAGTTGACAGTTAAACACCTAAAAAGCCAAAGAACAAAACAATCTAACACCCAATCTTTCATTACTTAGAATCTAAAAAACTAATTCAAAACAATTTTTTAGCAGCCAATTTCACAAATTTACAGGAATTAAATCAAGAACTTCTTAAAACCTTAATTTATCATTTATAATTTAATCTTTACTTTTAATTCGTACAATTTGTGTTAATTCATTGCTAATTTATTAGGTTCCAATGGTTATAAATTTTTTGAATTTAACTGTTCACTGTCCACTGTTAACTAGTACTTATTTAGTGCTTGTGCAAAATCTGCTTTAAGGTCTTCTACATTCTCAATCCCTACACTGACCCTAATTAAATCATTATAAGCACCCAATGACTCTCTTTCTTCTACCGTATTACCAGCATAGATTGTAGATGCAGGATGAATCACCAAGGATTTAACATCACCAATATTAGCTAAGTTATAGAAGTACTCTAAATTATTTATAATTTCAAAAGCCTTCTCTTTACTACCAACTCTCAAGGTCAACATTCCTCCAAATCCATTAGCAAATAATTCTTTAGCCCGTTGATTATACTGATTATCCTCTAAACCTGGATAATTAACCTCTTTTACCTCTGGATGCTCTGCCAAAAATTCGGCTAATTCTAATGCATTCTGACAATGCTTTTCCATTCTTAAAGCTAAAGTAGGAATCCCCAGTTCATTTAACATAGAGCTCAATGGCGATGAACAAGGTCCAAAGTCTTTAAAGACCTCTCCTCTAGCTTTAACACTAAAGGCTAATTTACTAAACCTCTTATAATCAGCAAAATTATCAAAGACAGTCCAATCAAAGTTTGCTCCATCAACAATCACTCCACCAATCGAGTTAGAGGTACCATTGATATACTTTGAAGTTGAATGGATTACCAGATTTGCCCCTAGCTCAATTGGCTTGATTAAAACAGGGCTTGTGACTGTACTATCAACGATCAATGGAATCTGATTCTTCTCACAGAGCTTAGCTATCCCTTTAATATCTGGAATATCCAATTTAGGATTTCCTAAGGTCTCTAAAAAGACGAACTTTGTCTTATCAGTTATCAGCTCTGCAATATCCTCAGCTTCAATACCTTGACTGAAACGTGGTTTAATTCCATATTTTTGATAGTTCTTAAAGAGGTTATAAGTCCCACCAAATAAAGAGCTAGTTGAGATAAACTCATCTCCTGCTTCTAATAAAGTCAAAGTAGCTGTAGAGATAGCAGCCATTCCTGATGCACATACTATCGCCTGTTTTCCACCTTCAAGGCTAGCTAATTTATCCTCTACACTTTTAGTGCTAGGATTGCTAATTCTTGAATAAGTATATCCCAAGGCACGATTATTAAATACCTTCTCTAAATCTTCCGCATTATCATAAGCAAAAGAGTTATTTAAATAAACTGGAGTATTTGTCGCACCATATTGATCCTTGATCTTCAAATTTACCAACTTCGTCTCAAAGTCCATTATATTCTCCTCCCTGTTATTTAGTGTACAATTGATAGTTGATAATTATAAATTACTTGTTTTTTAACTATCAACTATCAACTTCAAATTATCAACTAATTACTATGCTTTTTTAACTCTTAAGCTATATGAACCGTCTTCTCTCTTCTCTTTAGATAGGATTTCGTGTCCTTCTGAAGCCAGACTCTGAGGAACATTAGCTATCGGTGCTCCCTCATCTAAATAAATATCTATTATATCCCCTGAATTAAGAGGTGCTATTGCCACCTTAGCCTTGACAAAGTTCATTGGACATTTAACTCCTCTTAAATCTGCCACCTTATTACCTAAGATATTCTTATCTTCATTATTATTATCACTAGTAACTTCTTCTAATTCAAACTCCAATTTAGCATTTAAAGAGTTGAATAAAAAGTCTACTCGTTCAATTAAAGCATCAATCTGGTCTTGATAAGATAATAGACTATCAATATCTCCTAGTTTATAATCTAGGGCAGCATCTAAAAGCTCACTATAATGTTTATCTGACAAATTCTTATCGATAAACTCGGTTTTAAATTCTGCTAAAATAACTCTATCCTTATCGGTATCTATTCCTCTTACAGCCAATAATGCTCTAGCAGCATTGATAATTGCTTTATAAAGTTCATTGTTATCCTCTGCTTTGATTCCTTTACTATAATTAGATTTTGCAGTATTGATATCCAATTGGATGATATCCATTACACCTGCTCCACATTCTCCAGGTCCTCTACCTGCTAAGGAGAAGTCTTCTTTCTTACCCCAATCCTTATAAATATCTGGATTTTGTTCATAAGTAGGAATCTCAATGAATTGCTCAGCCAGTTCAACTATCTTAGCTTTTCCACCCTTTTCTAGATAATCATTAAAATCAGCTCGGTTATAATCTCCATCTTCAGCCAATAATTTAGCCAATTCTGCCAAAAACTCTGGTATCCGCTTAGCAGGAATATCTATAACTGCCTCTCCATACTTACTATTACCTTCCTCTACATTTCCTCCTAAAAATAATGCATAGTGAGGAACCAATCTATCATTATATCGCTTAGCCTTACCTTCAAAACCAATATTACCAATAATATGCTGTCCACAGACATTTGGGCAACCACTGATATAAATTTGCGGTAATGCTGCTTGCACTTTATCATCTAAAGTAATTAATTTCTCTCTAATAGCCTCTGATAAATTAGGTGAAACGCATAATCCTAGTTTACAAGTAGATGCACCTTTACAAGAAACAGGCATTGTTCCCATATTGGCAACTACTAGATTAGGATTGACCTGATTAATCTTCTCAATTAACCCTGCTAAATCTTGCCCTTTAATACCTCTAATTAATAAGCCTTGTTTGATAGTAGTTCTTAAAGATATCTCACTATCATCTAATAGCTCTAATAAGAGATTCAATTCATCATAGTTGATATCTCCATTCTCCATTCTAAGCTCTAAAGAATAATAGCCTTCTACCTTCTCTGCATAAAGATAATCAGCTATTAAATCAATCTTTTCTCCTTTACCTGCTCTTAATTCCTCATATCTATTTAACTCTTCAACCTCTAGATCTTCTGTTAGCACTTCTGCTAAGTACTCTTTATATTTATTGACAAACTCTTCATCACCAAGGCGCTTTCTGACAAAACGGAGTCTAGCCCTATGTTTATTACTACGATCACCATGCTCATCAAAGAATCGCTTAATAGCCTCTGCTATATGGAAGATCTTATCCTCTTCTACGAACTCCTCTAAAACTATACCTAATTCTGAAGAGCCTCCCATTCCCCCTGCTCCATATACTTTAAAGCCTTTCTTCCCATCTTGCTTGGTAGCTATAAAGCCTAAATCATTTAATGTAGCTAAAGAATCATCTTTAGGATCCGAGGAGAAAGCGATCTTGTACTTTCTTGGTAGATTAAAAGAAGAGCGTGTCTTAATCAGATATTCTGTTAAAGCCAAGTTATGGGGTGTAGTATCAAAAGCTTCCTCAGGATTGACCCCTGCTCTAGCAGAATTTAAGATATTTCTAACAGTATTACCCCCACCACCTCGTGGACTTAATCCAGCCTCTAATAGCTTAAATAATACTTCTGGTGTATCCTCTATCTTAACCTGATGAATCTGTACATCCTGTCTAGTGGTAATATGAATATATCCATTGCCATACTCTTTACTTAATTCATTTAAAGTTTTTAATTGTTCTTTACTTACCACTCCACCTGGAACTCTAACTCTGACCATATATCTCTCTTCTCCAGGCTCATAGCCCCTCTGACTATAGATTCCCATTGGAACTCTACGCCCTTTAAATCTAGCATCATCTAAGTCTTTCGCTACAAAACGTTCGACTAATTTGGGATAATTATTCGTGTCTTCTTTAACTGTATCTGGAATATTAAAAATCGGTCGATTACTCATATTCTTCACCTTCCTTTCACTAAATTAATTCAAGCTCTATCTGAGTAACATCCTTCTGTTTTTTGATACTAAAAGCCTTTAGTACTGGTTCTTCATCCTTTAAAGATAGGATAAAGTAGATTGCATCTTCATCATAAGCCAACCTCTTATCCTCTTCTGATGGACGAGAAGGGGTAAAAGGATGAGAGTGATAGTTTCCAATCAAATCATAGCCCTTATTTCTAACCTCTTTGACCACTGCAAACTGCTCTTTAGGATCCATTGTAAAGTGCTCTGCTGAAGCATCTAGATTGGTCATTGTATATACATCTTTAACTTCAATCCCATCACCAGTTTTTGCTCCAGCCACTAAACCACAGCCTTCATTAGGAAATTCAGCTTGAGTATGCTTAAGTAGCTTCTGGTATAGCTCTTTAGGTAGTTTGATTATCATAATTCACAGACTCCTTGTTCATAGTCGATTAATTCTGTGATCTCTGGATCATCACTACAAATCCCACAGTTCTCTCTCTTATTGAGATTGATCTTTCTAAAGTCCATCTTTAAGGCATCATAGGTTAGTAATTTTCCAGTTAAGAGCTCACCTTTTCCTAAGATATACTTGATAGCCTCTGTTGCTTGGATAGTTCCAATCACTCCACCCATTACTCCGATAACTCCTGCTTCCTTACAAGAAGGAACTGAACCAGGCTTAGGTGGCTGAGGAAACATACATCTATAACATGGTGTATCTTCTCCTGGAACTACAGTTGTTGTCTGCCCTCCAAATCTAATAATTCCTGCGTGGGAGAAAGGCTTACCTTCCATTACACACGCATCATTGATTAAGAATTTAGCTGGGAAGTTATCAGTACCATCTATTACAAAATCATACTCTCTAATAACTTCCTTTATATTTTGAGAAGTCAAGTAGTAGTCATAGGTCTTGACCTCTACATCAGGGTTCATCGCATTGATCTTCTCTTTAGCTGATTGTACCTTTAATTTACCTACATCAGGTGTATGATGTAAGACCTGACGTTGTAGGTTAGAAAGCTCTACTTTATCTGCATCCACTAAACCAATCTTACCGATACCAGCTGCTGCCAAAAACTGTGCTGCTGGTGTTCCAAGCCCTCCAGTTCCTATAATAAGTACTGAACTAGTTAACAATTTCTCTTGCCCTTCTACACCAACATCCTGCAAAATAATATGCCTTGAATATCTCTGTAACTGCTCTTCACTAAAATCGTACACTTGCTCCACCACCCATAAAGTAGAGAAATTCTACTTGGTCTCCATCCTTTACAACTGTGTCTGAAAAAGTATCTCTATCTAAAATCTCACCATTTAATTCTACTGATACCATATCTGGCATATCTACATCTTGCTTTACCAATAATTCACTAACTGTTAACTCTTTTTCCAACTCTACTGCTTCACCATTAACTTTAATTTTCATTCTCCACCACTCCATTTCCTAGTATTCCACTTTGTTTTCATGTATTTATATTATTAAAAAGATTATCACATTATCCCTGGTATGTCAATAAAATTAGTGGGAATTATTCCAAAAAAAGATTATTAGCTATTCATCTAAGTAGATATAAAAAAAGCCCCTTCCTGTACGAAGGGGCTTAGCTAAAAATTATTTATTAAAATTAAATCTTAAATTTATTGATAATATCCTTCAATCTATCTGACATCTCATCTAATTCAAAGGATATATCAGAGACACCTTTAGATAGTACATTCATATCTTCAATTGAATCTTTTACTTCCTCACTCTTTTCAGATACCTGCTGAGTTGAGAGACTAGCATCTTGTAGTTGTAATGAGGTTTCTTCGATAGCAGTAGCTATCTCCTCAAAGGATTGAGCAACCTCTTTGATGATCTTATCTCCCATATCCGCCTCTTTAGTTCCTTGTGAAACTAAATTTAATACATTCTCTATTCCTGATTCAACCTCACCAACTGTTTTATTAATATTACTAGTAGCTTTAGCAGTCTCTTTAGCCAAAGCTCCAATCTCTTCAGCAACAACAGCAAAGCCTAGTCCTGCTTTTCCTGCTCTAGCAGCCTCGATTGTTGCATTTAAAGATAATAGGTTAATTTGATCAGTAATATTAGTAATCAAATTATTGATCTCCCTTATCTTCTTAGATTCTTCTGCTAACTCCTTACTAGCTTGATTGGCCTGAATAATACAGTTATTGACTTTAGTAATCTGAAGCATTGCTTCATCTATCTGTTCCTTTCCAGATTGGGTACTTGCTGTTGTCTCCTCAGAAAAACTACTTATCTCTTGATTTATCGCTGCTATATCTTGAATAGAATGGACTGTATCCTCTATATACTCTGCCATATTCTGATTAGCATTATGGGATTTATCAGCTGATTTAAAGAGCTTTTTACTTGTAGCAGATATCTTATTACTATTATCTTTTAAATCACTGATTATATCTATTTGCTGCTCAATCAATTTATTGAAGCTATCAACCAACTCACCTATTTCATCCTGACGCTCAATATTAACACTTTTACTATAATCACCTTTACTGACCCGTTTCATATTCTTTTTAAGCTCATCAATTGGATTAAAGATACTTTTACTAATCTTTAAAGCAATAAGAGCAACTAAGACTCCAACGCCTAAAATTACAAATAGATTAATCCATAAATCTCTTCTGATTTCAGCAAAGGCCTTATCACTAGATTGCTGAACTACAATCGCCCACCCTAGTTTTTCGATAAATTTATATGAACCAAGTATATTAACTCCCTTTTCATCCTTATACTCTTTTACTCCATTCTTCCCCTTCAATAAAACAAATTGAATAAGAGACTGAAATGGTTTACTATTTACTGTAGCTTCCTTCTCTTTATTATATATTAATGGTTTTCCTGTATTATCTATCAGATAAACTTCACTATTTTCTGTATCCTCTATAGTATCTGTTACTATCTTTTCTATCGCATTTAAATTAATTTCAGCTCCTAAAACTCCTATTATCTTATCATTATCTCTTATCGGTATGGCAAATTGAATAACTTGCTTGTCAATAAATTCTGAGTAGTGATAGTTAGAGATATAGTTTTGTCCTGAAATTGCATTCTGAAACCATGGGTCACCATAGTAATTACTTTTTACTTCTAACCCACCTTCACTAATAGCTTCTATCACACCACTTTGGTTAAGGAGATATACTAATTCAAAACCTTGATATAATTCTTGAAAAGATAGTAGATCATCTCTTGTTAAATAACTCTCACTAGCCAAATAATCAATCTGATTCATCTTCTTTTGTATATAATAATCTATCTTTACTCCTAGATCATTAGCCAAAGCTTTATTAAATAAAAAGACCTGCTCTGTCATTAGGTCTTTTTCGTTATTGTAATTTATTAATCCTAAAGTAAATATCGGCAATATAGTAATTAACAACAAAGTTAAAATCAACTTCTTCTTTAGACTTCTATTTAGGCTATCTATTAAAAACATATACACGCCTCCTTTGATTCAAAGTGTATTAATGAATAGAGGTTAAAAATAATAAATAATTACTATAAGTTATAGACTATACAGATTTATGATTATAGAATAATTTAAATCTATCTTTATATAGAGATAAAGCGACACTTTTTAATAGCCTCTAGCTTTATAAGTTCTTAGCTAATAGCAGATTTATCACGGAGGGTTTATGATTTTTAAACCCGTAGGAGAGGCTAGAAGCTGTTAGCTAAACTGTCGCAATATCCCCATTAAGTTTCATTTTAAATTTACACATCTAAAATAATATTTCAGTCCAAATTATAAGTTGATTTATAAAATCCTAATAATCTCTTCAATTTCATTTTGATTTATTAATCTGTAAACTTTACATTATTCCAGAATAAATCTTTGACATCCAAAAAGCTTCTAACGCTTTCCTTGACTTACTATAAGTAGAAGGACACCAAATTAGATCTACTTCTTATACTTAAATTGGGGCATTCTTTACTTTTAATAAATGCCCCAATTTTCTTAAAATTCAAACATTTTACTTTATAAGTTACTCTTTATAAGTATCAATATTCTCTTTAGTTACAACAGCAACTCCAGTGTCGATAAATTCATCAATCTCTCCACCTTCTGTTAGCTTTAATAATAATTCAACTGACTTATATCCCATTAAATCAGGTCGCTGAGCGATAGTTGCATAAACAACACCTTCTCTAATATAATTTAAAGTTTGAGGCATATCATCAAACCCGATAATAACTACATCTCCTACCAAATCCTTACTCTTTAAGGCTTGAGCAGCAGCAGGTGCACCACTAGCACTAGAGGCAAAGATTCCATCTAAATCATAGGCTTGTAATAATGCTTCAGCTTGACTTAAAGCTAAGGACATGTCATCATTATTTGCTTCAACCTTAACAACTTCAATATCGGTACCTTTGAAAGCTTCTTTAAATCCTGCTATCCTTTGATTTAAGTTCTCTGCTCCTAGCTGTCCAGTCATAATAGCTACCTTACCCTTACCATTTAACTTCTTAGCCATTGCTTCTCCAGCTTTCTTTCCAGCAGCCTTATTACCTGTTCCAATATAGGCAGTTCTTCCACTACCAGGGGCATCAGCATCAAAAGTTATTACTTTAATCCCTTTGTCCATTGCTTGTTTAATAACCGGTTTAATTGCATTAGCATCTACTGGAGAGATAGAAATTCCATCAACCCCTTGGACTATTAAGTTCTCAATTGTAGAGACTTGTTTAGCCGCATCGGCTTTTTGTGGTCCAACAAAACGAGCATCAACATTCAAATCTTGAGCAGCTTGCTCCATACCTTCTGCACTTAATTTAAAATAAGGGTGACTAACTAACTTCGGTACCAGTACAAAGATCTTCTCTTCATTTGGATCCTTTTGAGCACTTTGATTCTCACCGCAACTAGCTAAAATCATAGTAGTTAATAATAAAACTAGAACTAGAAGAACACCTTTTCTCTTTAACATTAGTAATTCCCCCTTTAATTTGGTAATTTAATTGTAGTTATACATAGATGTGAATTGATAATAAATAAAATTAAATTAGTAAGTTGTTAATAACTACCACTCACCTCCCCTATGTAATACTTTTGGAATTACTTAATTTAGTAACCTTTCTACCCTCTCTTTTAACCAATCTATTGATTGCAACTGCCTTTAGAATAAGAGGAGTAGTCTGATCACCATTTTCTACTACTTATACTGAATATTCTGAAAAAAATGATAAAAGTAAATATTTCTACAAAACACTAATCAAGATAATACCTGCATATCTACTATCAATTAGAGTTGTAGTTAGACTTTACCCTAAAGCTGATGACTATGTAGTTACTCTTTATTGAAGCTATTACTCAATAAAGATTCTTTGTATTATACTAGATTAATAAATGACTCCTATATCTTTTAATTTTCTACAAAAGATCTCCTTATCCTCTTTTTAGATTGAAAAATAAATGAGATTTAAATCAAACAATATAAATCATTACCAAAATAATTTAATTTTTATTTGAGTAATAACTTAATCTATTCTACCTTTACTTATATATCAGATGTATAACAAGGATTGGAACTTGTTGCTTTAATTAAAAGATCATCACTGCTTAGAATTAAAAAAGGCAACCTGCTTATATTGTAGCAAAAAACTCTACACCATAATCAAGTTACCTTAACATCTCTAATCTAATTGTCAAATTAAATCCCAAAGCTTTTCTCTAAACTATTAACTCATATAGCCACCCTTCATCGGAGAGGTAGCTAATTTCTCATATTGGGCTAAAACACCCTTCTTCTTACCTAAATTAGGCTTAATCCAATTTGCTTTTCTAGTCTTTAATACTTCTTCAATCTCTTTAGCCTTTCTCTCTTCTTTAGCTATGCCCACAATCTCTAACTTACGATTAGGAATATCGATCTTAATCAAATCTCCCTCTTCTACTAAAGCAATTGGACCTCCAGCAGCTGCCTCTGGAGAGACATGACCAATAGCTGGACCTCTAGTAGCCCCAGAATAACGACCATCGGTGATTAAAGCTGTAGTAGCTACCAGTTCAGGATCAGATGCAAGAGCTTCAGTGGTATAGAACATCTCTGGCATCCCACTACCCTTTGGACCTTCATAGCGGATAAAGACTACATCACCTGGCTGAACATCCTTTTTAATAATAGCATCCTTAGCATCCTCTTCACAGTCAAAGACACGAGCTGGACCAATATGATTATGCATCTCTATAGCTACAGCAGAGTGCTTAACCACTGCCCCTTCAGGAGCTAGATTTCCTTTTAAAATTGCTATAGCACCTTCTTGGGAGATTGGGTTCTCTTTACTCTTTAGGACATCCTCTACTTCAATTTGACCGTAATTATCTTTAAATTGACCGCGACAACTCTCAATAAAACCTTCTTTCTTGAGGTCTACTAAATTTTTACCTAAGGTCTTACCTGTAACGGTCATCACATCAAGGTGTAGTAAGTCCTTAATCTCTTCCATAACAGCAGGGACTCCACCAGTATACCATAAAGCTTCACAGGCATATTGACCACTTGGAATTACATTGGCAATGTATGGAGTTTTTCTATGAATCTCATCAAATAATTCTGGCTCTATCTCTATACCAATCTCATGGGCGATAGCAGGAATGTGTAATAAAGCATTACTTGATCCAGCTACTGCCGCATGAAGAGTAATTGCATTCTCAAAAGCCTCTTTAGTCAAAATATCACTAGGTTTAATATTTTTTTTAACTAATTCCAAGACCTGCTCTCCTGCTTTTTGAGCAAATTTATCGATAATTCCATTCTTAGTTGGCATCAAGGCTGAGCCTGGCAAAGCTAAGCCTAAAGCTTCAGCGATCACCTGCATCGAGTTGGCTGTCCCCATAAATTGACAAGACCCACAACTAGGACAAGCCTCATTTTGATAACAGACAAACTCCTCTTGACTAATTTCTCCCTTTTCTAATTGGATAGCATAAGTTCCTATTTTCTCTAAGGTCAACCCATCCTTACCAGGACTCATTGTCCCTCCTGGTACATGGATTGCTGGCATATCAACCCTTGCCATCGCCATTAAATGAGCAGGAATTGCCTTATCACAAGAAGATGATAATACAATTCCATCATAAGGGTGAGCCAAAGCGTGAATCTCTACCATATTAGCAATCATTTCACGGGAGACTAAAGAGTAATTCATCCCATCATGACCTTGAGCTACACCATCACAGATATCGGTAACTGTAAATTCGGCTGGCTTAGCTCCTACTGCTTCTACACCCTTAGCAATCTCTTTAACTATTTCATTTAAGTGAAAGCTACCAGGATGGCTGGCACCATAAGTACTATCAATTAAAATCTGTGCCTTCGATAGATCCTCCCTACTCCAACCTGTTGCTAAGCGTAAAGCATCAATCTCTGGTCCTGCTTTTCTTAACTTCTGGCTATTTAGCATAATCAGACCTCCTGTATTAATCGCTTAATAATTAGTTTTTAGCTTCTTGTACAACTTTAACAAACTCTTTTGCCTTTTGAGTTAATACTTGATAGTTCTCTTGATCAATAGCCTCTTTATCGATTAAAGATCCACCTGCACCTATAGCAGTTGCCCCTGCTTTAATAAAATCTGCCGCATTATCTAAATTGATTCCTCCAGTTGTGATAATCGGAATATGGCTTAAAGGACCTTTAACACTCTTGATATATTTAGCTCCCATCACTCCTGCTGGAAAGACCTTGACCAGATCTGCCCCAGCTTCATAAGCACTAATCATCTCTGTTGGAGTCAATACCCCAGGGATTACCACCTTACCATAACGGTTACAGACCTTAATTACCTCTTGGTTTAATGTCGGACAGAAGACAAATTCTGACCCTGCCAAAATTGCAGCTCGTGCCGTCTGAGCATCCAAGACTGTACCTGCTCCAACAATAGCTTCAGTATCTTTTAACTCAACTGATAACTCCTTGATTATATCTAAAGCTGCTGGATTGTCCAATGTAATCTCCAAAGCCTTGACCCCTCCTGCCAACAAGGCTTGAGCAATCTTAACCATCTTATCAGCCTGAGTTCCTCTTAATACAGCTACTACACCACTCTCCAAAACAGCATCTATCTTATTCTGCTTATCCATCTTTTTATCACCCCTTAATTATCGATTGATCCCCTCTTTTAATCCAGTAAAGACCTCGATTTCTTCCATAGTAGGTAAGCCCTCCACATCACCAAGTACTGTGACAGCATAAGCCCCTACAGCATTGGCAAGCTTAGTAGCATCTACTAGACTATCTCCCTTTAAAAGACCTGCAATAAAGCCTGCTGCAAAGCCATCACCAGCTCCTACAGTATCAACTACCTGCTCAACAGGATAGCCCGCAACCACTTCCATACCATCTCTATCTGCTACCAAAGCTCCAGCAGGACCCAGCTTCACAACTACAATCTCTGCACCCAGACTTAAAATCTCTTGTGCTATTTCTCGTGGATCATCTAAGCCAAATAAAATCTCACCCTCCTCTACTCCTGGAAGGACAATATCAGAGCTTTTAAATAACTCTAACATAATCTCTTTCATCCTCTCTTTATCATCCCATAGCTTTAACCGTAAGTTGGGATCAAAGGAGACCTTAACATCATTCTCTTTAGCTATCTCAATTGCTCTTAATATAGTCTGATGGCAAGAATCACTTAGGGCTGGAGTAATCCCTGTTAAATGTAAATACTTAGCTTGAGCAATATAATCCTCAGATAAATCTGCTGGACTCATCTGGCTAGCTGCCGAAATATGACGATAATAATAAGCCTTGACCTCATGGAGTACACTTCTCTCTTTAAAGTATAATCCCGTCATTGCTTTAGAAGTAAACTTAACTTGGGAAGTATCAACACCTTCTCCTCTGATAAAAGAATTAATATACTCACCATGAGGGTCAGCACCCAACTTACTAATCCAACCAGTTTGATGCCCAAGCCGAGCTACTCCAATAGCAAAATTACTCTCTGCTCCTCCCAATTGTTTGCGATAATCATAGATATACTTTAAACTGCCCGTCTCTTTAGGGTTCATTACAATCATCGTCTCCCCTAAGGTTACTACCTCTATCATAGTCTCACCTCACTTCAAATAGTTTCTTAATAAGAAACATAGTTTTATATATTAGGAAAAAATTAATTTCTGACACCTCTTAAATAACCTTAGGAGCTTACTCCCAAGATTTAATCTTATACAAAGAAACTAAATACTAATGCAAAACCAAAACCTGCTATAGAAATAATGCTTTCCATTACCGTCCAAGACTTAAGAGTCTGCTTTTCATCCAGACCAAAGTATCTTCCTACTAACCAGAAACCACTATCATTTACATGGGATAAGATAGTCGCCCCAGAAGCAATCGTCAATACTATTAAAGCTCTTTCAGGAGCAGAAAGATCAAAAACTTCCATTACCGGTGCAATAATTCCTGCTGCAGTAATCATCGATACTGTTGCAGAACCTTGGGTAATTCTTACTACTACAGCCAAAATATATGCTAAAACAATTGGTGGTAGACTTGAACTAGCAATAGTATTAGCCAACATCGTTCCTACTCCACTATCAATTAGCATCTGTTTGAAGACTCCACCAGCTCCTGTTACTAAAATAATCAACCCTGCTGGCCCTAAAGCCTTAGTACTTAATTCTAATAATTCATCTTTAGTAAAGCCTCGTTTAGTTCCTAATAAGTAAATTGCTAATAAAGTAGCAATAGTCAAAGCCACAAAGGGATGACCTAAGAATCCAAAAAGTTGTGCAATACTTCCGTTAGCCATAATTTCTTTCTTAACCAAAAGATCAGTTAGAGTATTTGCTAAAATCAAGCCTAAAGGTACAGCAATAATACTTGTAATCAGCCTAAAAGATGGAAGATCTGAGGTATCTCTTTTCATCTCTGCTGCATCTTTAATCATATATTCTGGAACATCTACATGAATCTTATTGCCAATATATTTACCAAAGACAGGACCTGCTAGAATTGCTGTAGGAAATCCAATCAAAGCACCAAAGAAGATTACCCAACCAAGATCTGCTCCAACGATCTCAGCCACTGCTATTGGACCAGGGGTTGGTGGAATAAAGGTATGAGTAACAGCTAAACCAGCAAGTAAAGGAATACCGTAATATAATACCGACTTTTTAGTATCCTTAGCCAAAGCATAAACAATAGGTACCAAGATAATAAATCCAACATCAAAAAAGACTGGAATTGCTACTAAAAATCCTGCTATCACTAAAGCCCATGAAGCTCTATCCTTACCAAACCTCTTAATTAGGGTTGTAGCCAAAGCTTCAGCTCCACCAGATGCTTCTAGAATCTGACCAAATATTGCCCCTAAACCAACAACAGTGGCTACAAAGCCTAAAGTACCGCCCATTCCACTTTGAATACTCTTAATTACCTCATTAAGTGGCATCCCTGTTGCTATACCAACAAACATACTGGTTATCAATAATGAAATAAACGCTTGAATTCTCAATTTCAAAACTAAAAATAATAATAGTCCTATAGCTGCCAATGTTACTAAGATTAAACTGGATTGTGCCATTTAATCCGCCCCCTAATAATAAAATTTTTAAATATTTTAATTGGTAGGCTTCTAATATTATAGGCTTATACTACACCATCTATTTCGCATTAAGAAACCTTGTTTCGAATTATTATCAAAAAAATGTCTTATACAAAGATTATAAACTTATATTTAAATTTCTTCCTTATTAAGAAACAAGGTTTCAGTAGAGTGCTAATAAATAATTATTAACTTATATTCACTCTGTAGTTGTCCGACAACTTATGTTTACATTATACCTTCTTTTTATACTTTTTTCAAGGGTTATTATTATAATTTCTATATAAGCACTTAACAATAACCAAAATAAGCTTCAAAACAATGATAATAGTCGTATTTTAAAGTGAATCAATAGATTTTTAATCAAAAAAATTCCTCGGGTTGTATGACAACTACAAAGTTATTATACTTATCTTTTAATAATTTTTAAATTAATTCTGCTAATAATCCAATCTCTTTATATCTTCAATTGTTCTTTCTATATGCCTTCTCATAAATAAGGCACTAAGCTCTTGATCTTTATTCTTAATAGCATCAATTATATTTTTGTGATCTTTAATTCCTCCACTTGGACCTAAATTTGTATAAAGAGTCTTTTGGTGGTATTCCAAAAGATTCTTTAATATTTTGTTCACTTTAATTATTAAAGTATTTTGAGCCCCTTCGGCTATCTTTAAATGAAAATTGGTATCTAATTCTGCAAATTTATCACTATCTTCTTTAAAATCTACCATAAGATCATATAACTTCTCAAGCTCATTGATAGTTTCAGCACTACACCTTTGAGCACAAAGCTTTGCACTCTCTACTTCTACAATCAATCTATACTCTAATATTTCTAAATAATTATCTTGATCAAGGGTAATCATTGGGATTAAACTATTAAAATAGACAGCTGGAGTCAACTCATTTACAAAAGTACCCTCTCCTCGCTTCTTCTTTAAAAGACCCAAAGCAGCCATCTTCTCTATTGCTTCCCTTACTGACATTCTACTTACATTTAGCTTCTTCGCTAATTGAGGTTCAGACATAATCTTAGTTCCTGGACCCCACTCACCACTGAATATCTTTTCTTCAATCTTTTCAAAAACTATATCACTTACCTTATTGCCCATTTTGCCACCTCTTTAATTAATTTATTCCACTAAGCTTAGCTACCCTCTATACCCCAATTGAGAAGATATCTTCATAGCAGTATCCTTGACTAGCTTAGCCAACTGCTCAACTCTTTGTTTAGTAACATGGATAGTCGGTCCTGAAACACTGACTGATGAGACTACTTCTCCACTATAATCAAAGATAGGAGCAGCTACACACCTAATTCCTAACTCATGCTCTACATCATCGATAGCATAGCCTTGCTCTTTAACCTGTTTTAAATGCTCTTTAAATTCGCTAGCATCAGTGATTGTATTCTCTGTATACTTAGCCAACCCCTGTTCTTTGATAATCTGATCAACTTTTAGTTCAGGATAATAAGCTAACATCGCTTTACCCACAGCACTACAATGGACTGGAACCCGTTTTCCAATTTGAGAGTTCATTCTAATTGCCTTAGAGCTCTCTACCTTATCGATATAGACAATCTCCCCTTGATCCATAATAACTAAGTGAACAGCTTCATCTGTCTCTGCTACTAGCTCCTCTAAGTAAGGCTTAGCATACTCTCTAATCTCTAATTCATTAAAGATTCTACTCCCTAGCTCAAATAGCTTTAAGCCCAGCTTATAATTATCAGTCTTAGAATCTTGTTTAACTAAACCTCTATAGACTAAAGTAGATAATAATCTATGCACCGAACTCTTATGAATATCCAATCTATTAGCCAGCGCTGTTACCCCTAAACCATCTTGATGATTAGCCAATTCTTCTAAAATATTAATTGATCTATCTACAGCCTTAACTAAATTACTTGGTGTCTTATTCATCTCCCAAATCTCCCTTCATATTAGCATCATCCTGATAATAAACTTTACTTTAAGTACTACCTATATAGTCATCCAATTTTAGAATGAAATTAAATTTAAGATATCTATTAAGTTTCACTTTAGACTTCTTTATCTATAAATATTCTATAATATTTCTTCTTTCTATTAAAATAATCAAAGTTAATAAGTTATTTATCCCTTTAAACTAAAATTCCTGCTTAAAGTAAGTAAAGCCATCTATAACAGATGACTTTTATAATCAACTTCAGCCCTTTGCTCGATAGATACACAAGCTGGGCAGATTTTACATTGTTCCCTATAAGTAGCATAAACAGGAACTTCAGACTTGCTAGCAATACATAAACGATGGAGACCATCTGCTATATCAAAATGACCACAGTCAAACTCTAAAATATCGATAGCCTTTTCTTCAAAGATCCCAATTAAATCCTCTAAATAATCCTCATCATCAACCACTAAATCATTTTGGCGGTACTTGTGATAATCTCCCATCAACTTTTTAAGCTTCCAACAATAATTCTCTTCTAGACTTAAAGCGAGGTGTTCTTCTTCACCTTCAACTAATAGACAGACCCCAGATTCAAGCTTGGTACAGTTTTTATCAAAGGTATTTCTGATATAATAACGTTCTAAGGCCCTTCTGACCATCCCTTTATCCAAAACTTCAGGCTTATGATTAGTAGACACACAAAACCCTCCTTATAGATAATAGTTTAGAGAAATTAAGTTCTTATCTCTCCACTCTTACTAATAGCATACTCTGTACCAATTGCCCCCAAAATTTCTGTAATAATTGTAGTAAAGAGAATAATATTTAGGATAAATTGACCAACATCTGAGAAATGGATAAATTGATGCTGGACATTATAAGCCAAATCTATCGATACACCGATTTGGGGTAAGAGTCCTAAGCCAATATATTTACTTACATTAGTGGGTGCTTTAGATAAAAAAGCCCCTAAGCTAGCTCCTCCTACCTTGCCAAGCATTCTAGCTAGCGTATAGACTAAAGCTACTACAAGAAAAGACTTGGAAGTTATATTATGAAATTCAATCTGGGTTCCAGCTAAGATAAAGAAGACTGTATGAAGTGGTAGACTTAAGGTATCTATAATTTCAGAGATACCTAAATACTTTTTAGAAAAATTCCTGAAGGCAAAACCAATAGATAAATTGGTAATCAAAGGTGATATGCCTAAAAAGATTGCAATATCTGAACCGCCAAAGATAGTTGCTAGTAATAATAATATTTTCTTACTCTTCTGCTCAGAATATACTCCCATTAATTTCTGTGAAAAGTATCCGATATTCAACCCCAATACTATCGAACCAACTATCTTAACTAAGGGGATTAAAAAAGAGTTAAAGAGAGAATAGTGTAACGCTGGTGATATACTGATTAAAGCAATTGGCTTAACAAAGCTGAAGATAATAATAGCTAAAGCCTCATCAAGGGCTAAGACAATCAATAAGGTAGAAGTTAACTCCCCTCTAGCCTTGTACTCCTTTAATACCAAGACTGTAGCAGCTGGAGCCGTTGCTGTTGCTATCGCTCCTAAGAGTAGTGAAAAAAATAGAGGCTTCCCAATTATCAGCATTGAAGTAGTTACCAAGGCAAAGGTAGCCAATGATTCAATCAAGACAATCAACGCAAACTCCAATTCTAGCTTCTTTAAAACCTTTAGATTAAGCTCAGTACCGATGATAAAAGAAATGAAGGATACTGCTAGAATAATTACATAATCAAAGGAGTGAATCAGATAAGAGTACCATTCCTTATGTTCTGCTGATAAAAATGGTGCCTTTTTAATAAAACCGATACTGAATAAAATCCCCACTAAGATATCACCAACTACACTAGGTATTTTAAGTTTTTTAGTGATAACATGGGCTACAAAAGCAGCTACAAATAGGATTCCAACGATATAAATAATTTTGTTACTAAGATGGTGTAACATAAATAACTGTTTTAAGTCATGTAGACTATCAATTGATTTAAACTCCATAATAATACCTCCAGGTCGAAAGAAAATATCCATCTATATAGATAGCTCTCTCTATCTTTTAATTTTCTAATTTCAGAATAAGATTGTTTTGTATTAAGAAACTTTGTTTCAACCATAATTATACAGTAACTAAAGGGATTTTTCAATGTTTTTTAACCTTTAATAGTGGTAATTATAACTTTTAAAACATTCTTTAATCAGCAGAAAGATAAAAGAATCTTATATAACATAAAAAGAGTTACCTTCTATAGAAGGTAACTCTTTTGCCTATAATATATTCTATTCCGCTTTAAATAGTGTAGTACTTAAATATCTCTCTCCAGTATCTGGAATAATAACGACTACCCGTTTATCTGCTCCCAATTCTTGGGCAACTTTAATAGCTGCTGCCACTGCTGCACCAGCAGAAATTCCAACTAGAATTCCCTCTTCTACAGCCAACTTACGTGCCATCTCCATAGCCTCTTCATT